>Ga0070750_10001482_pt1 | contig 13088 bp, 8 predicted proteins | sample VirMetDEL_Nov_24_FD_77013 | JGI IMG/M metagenome (GOLD analysis project Ga0070750, IMG submission 77013) | Aqueous microbial communities from the Delaware River and Bay under freshwater to marine salinity gradient to study organic matter... | ecosystem: Environmental > Aquatic > Marine > Coastal...
AGTATAGTACCTTGGAATACAATTAGGTATATATTCTAGTATATGAAAGGGTAGAATGCAGACAGAAAAAGCATATTAGTTGAAGCATAAAATACCAGCGCCAAGGAAATCTGAGCCACAAACACCACTAAGGTTTTGTGAATCATGTAAATCTGTATGGCAATCATACTGGGGCAATCAGGATGGTATGCTATATACTAAGCTACCTGATATGCCTACATATGGATTAAAAAGAGAGTCGTGCAATGAATGCAGGTAAAGGTGACAAAAAGAGAATACCTTGGTCGCAAGATTATGCCGACAAATTTAATAGAATCTTCAAGAAAGGAGATACAGATGCTGGGAGAAAACCAGATAAAAAGGGTACTAGAACAGTGCCTAAGAGTAAATGAGAGTTATGAAAATGCTAACCCTCAAGAAGTGGCTGATTTTAAAGACAATGACTATTACGTCAATGTTGGGTGGATACAGGCACTTAAGCTTGTAATGGAGCAATCTACCCACCCAATAAGCCAAACGCCTTTAAAGGCCTATGAAGAGGCTTATAACATACTAATGCAATTCTTTGAACATATTCCAGACACAATCAAGCCTGTAGTACATAAAGAGCTTGAGGAGCTTGGACTGTGAGAGATAGAATAGGTGAATATAATAATGACTTGCAGTCTATATTTGAAAGGCTGCTTATTATTGAAGAGCGAATAAAGGTGATTGTCCAAAGAATAAATTGGCTTGAAAATCCTGAAACAGCTCCAAAATCTAAACAGGCTCCTAAGAAAGAGCCAGAAGGGAAACTATAGTGAGCGAATTAGATGGCCTAACCAAGGCTTATTTAAAGCAAATCAACTCAGAAAAGGGCAGAAATATGTCAAGTTATTCTATCAACGATAGGCTTGCATCTCCACTGGGATTAGTTGCTTTTTATAAAAATCAATTACGTAAGTTTAGTAAGATTGGCTTAGGTAACAAGACTGAATTTCATGTAACTGTGACGCCAGAATTAATAAAGGTGACAATCAAAAGGCTTGAAGAGCTTTATAAGAATAAGATTGGGACAGTTAGCAAATGATGGATGGAATTTCTTCATATCCAAAACACTTCTTGCTTATGCTATTAAGTGATGTTACTGCAATACTCCACAAGATGGGGAAGGCAGTGGCTACGGATGATTTGGAGGATGAACATAAAGTTCGTATATTTGAGGAGCTGCTACTGTCAAAAGATGCAGCTCTTCTGTATTTAACAGTTAATAAGATTATGGAAGAGATAAACCTTGATGATGGAGAAAGAATGAACATTAAAGCTGAGCTTAAATTACATATGGACACTCATCAGGAATCTTACCAGGATATCCATAATATACTGGCTGAAGCTGAAATAGATGGACTTATTAAGGCTACAGGCCTAACATTAGAAAGCGACAATGACAAAGACTCTGATAGCGAAGAGGACGACAACAACGCCGCTGACTAAATGTGAAATGTGTAATGACTTCGTAAAGCGGACTCCCTTCAAGTATAAACCTCAACAATTCGTACCTGATTGGGAGCCCCGTGAAGTTATAGTGTGTAGAAAATGTGTCTATAGAGAAGTCTATGGCAGTAAAAATTATCGTAAACGAATGAAAGAAGGTACATTAGATGACTAAATCTAAACAACATAATAAGAAACCAGGTATCAAGGATGTAGTTAAGGTTGTTAGCTCACTTATTCAAGAGTTGCAAATAGCTCAAGAAAGGATTAGTGAACTGTATGGCGTTATAGATATGTATATTGAATATAAAAAAGATAGCAAGAAGTTTAAAAAGTTTCTTGACACAAAATTAGAGGAAATTAACAATGACAACAAAGAAGATGAATCTGCTGATGGAGCGGATACTGACGGAAATAACAAAGACGAGGCAGTCGGGGCAGAAGGAATACGCGCATGATGAAGACAATGTCTTCGCTAATTTTGAACGTGTAGCTAACACCCTTGATATAACTCGAGAAACCGCTCTCATGACCTACTTATTAAAGCATATAGATGGCGTAGTATCATATACTAAAGGTCATAAATCGCAAAGAGAAGATGTTAGAGGCAGGCTTACTGATATTATAGTATATACAATGCTTCTATGGGGAATGGTTGAAGATGAAGGTAATTAATGAGGTAGAGCATACTTATTCAATATGTCCGATATGTAAGGACTTAATGGGGCCTAATACGCCAGTAATAAGTATGTCTTATGGGTTTATTGAATCAGGTGGTTTATATGCAGAAGAAACTGTTAATTTACACGCAGATTGTGCTGATACATCTATATTAGGATTACTACTAGAAAAAGTACAAAGTCGTTAGTATCCACCTGTAAATGCTTTAGGATATAAAAACTCAGATTCCTGCTCACGCATTCTTTTTGTCTTTCTTTGTATCTGGGTCAAAGGTATACCAGTTAACTTATCTACAAGCCTAATAGGGGCTTCTAATATCCCACCTTTTCCATAAATATCACGACCCATTCTACCAAACGGATACATTGTATGTATATAATAATCCGTAACTCTTTCCATATCCCCATTTAATATATTAGATATAATTAATCCAACACGGCCTATTGGAGGTGTAATAGCTTGCAATGGAGCAATTGCTGTAGGATAGGTGCCAAAGAAAGCTTTATCTCGCTCTTTCTCATCTCCAAAAATCCAATCAGCTGTATCCTGAAACCATCCATAAGGTTGAGGTAAGTTATTTTCAAATAATGAATAAGCAAATATATTAGCTAAGGATAGCATAAACATATCGCCCATAATAAACCTTGTTGCTTCCCTGCCCTCAGGGCTATTAGGCTTATATCCTGCCACTTCCAGTCTTCTCATCACATCACCACGTAGCTTAACAGAGTTCCATGCATACATTTGGAATCTAGTCATTACCTTTCCTAATGATGTTCTTGCATAAGCAGGCCTATATGGAGCTGAATAAAGGAATTGAGTAGCTTCAACACCCTTTTTAGCCATTTCAATTAAAAATGGATGATTAGGGTCTTTAATAGCTCCACCAAATGATTCCCATGCCTTAATATAATGAGCCATAAATGCATCGGTACGAAGCTTTCTTTCAGGTACAGTCATAAATTTAGCTGCAAAATTAGAAGTCTTTTCGCTAATGCCTGAGCCAATAGATTTTAAATACTCTGTTAATTCTTTTGGTTTTGCATTAGGGTTACGCTTAATGAAATCAGATATAACTTTAAGGCTTTCTTTACCTTGATTAGTTTGAAATTCTTTTTGCAACCCTAATTCATATATCATCCATTGAGGTAAAACTCCATGGTCCATTACCATATCTTCAACATCAGAGCGACTTTTTAACTTTGGATTAATATTTTGTAAATATTCATAATTAAATACATTCCTAAATGCACTTAATCCTGAGCTTTGCAAGGTATGTAATGTACCACCCATAAGGTTGGCAGCCATTGATTTTGGATGAGCAAGCAAAGAAGCCATTTGAAATCTAGCTTCCATTTGAGATAATCTTTTTACATCATACTCATTAACTCCGCCTAAAATTTGGCCATCCTTATCAACAACCCCCTTTATACCCAATTTAGCAGACCATTTACTTAGTTTGTCTGCAACCCTATTATCTGCCCATCTTGCATATGGAGAATATTTCAAGGCCATTTTAGGGTCATTCATCATTTTCTCTGAGATAGTTACAGGATTACCTAAAGCATCATTAACATATAATTTAGCATATTCAGTCCATGCTTCTGCATTCTCAACCCCCCACTTATTAACTAATTTCTTGTATACACCAGTTTCAGGATTGGAAACAATATTACGAGATATCATCCCAGCAAGGCCTTTAAAATATGTATTGCTTAATGACCTAACATATGCCTCAACAGAAGTAGGAGCAACACTCCAACCTTCAGTACTATGCTCACGGCTCCTCATATTACCTGTACTAGCATCAAGGCTGAACCAGTTTTTCATTCTTTCACTAGAAACTTCTTCTTTTGCATGCAATGCTTTAGTTAAAGAATCATATAATGGGCCATCTTCCATTTCTTCAAAGAAATAATCACCATCAAGTCGTTTATATTTATTTTGAATTTTAACTAACTTATCAATCCTTGCTTCAGATGTAAGCGTCTTATCATTAATAATTTCTTGTGTAGCCGCCTTTAATCCTTTTTTAACTACACCTGGTTCAAAGAACATTCTTGGGAAATATGATTCAAAGGATAGCTTTCCAGTTTCCTTTACAGGATAATCTGATAATTCACGAGCCTTTTCAATAAATTTCTTTCCAACTTCACCACCCTTATTTCTACCTATTTCCATTAAAAATTCAATATGCATTTCACGCATCATAGCTCTAACGCCATCAATACCAAATATACTAGGGATTGATTCATTAGTGCTCTTCATAACCTTTCTCCAGCGCAAAGGCACACGACCATTAAGATAGGTATCTAAATCCTTTAAAAAAGCTGTATGATTGTATTTAGGTGATAATTGCTCTTTATCATACCATTCTATAAAATATGGTGATTGCTCGCCACGAAATTCTTCTCTTCCGCGAATAATGGTATGCATTTCTTCCATATATTCAGTTAAATTTTTATTAATCCTGTCTATAATCTGCTTTCCAGTCCGCTCAACTCTACCTTCAGGGAGGTTTACTAAATATTTTTTATTTTGAGTTTTAGTCCAGTCTATTGCTTTCTTAGCATCCTTTAAATTTTGTTCCATATATTTAATAGAACGCTCTGTAGCTTTAGGGTCTTTACCTAACTTCTCACGGATACTTCTTAATTCATGACGACCATCATATTCTCGCTGTCTAATAGCAACTTCCCATAAACGTGCTGCATCTTCAACACCTTGATAAAATAACTGACTTTCTTGGAATCTACTAACAAGCTTATCTCCAACCTGAGTCCCCATCTCGGTCATTCTACCTATACTATTGGTCAATGTATCTATAAATTGAGTAGGAACCTTAATTTTACCAAATTGCAACTCACCCTTAGCATCAGTAAAATACCCTTCTTTGCGAATAAGGTTTATCTCTGTAGCCTCAAGCTCTCTACTGACTGTACTAGGTAATTGTTGGTAATGCCTAAAAGAAAGGGCTTTTTTATCCTTACCAAAGGTATCTTTAATTCTTTGCCATATAGTACCTTCCTTGACCTGCTTTAAATATGCATTGAGTTTATATACGTCCGCAATACTCATCGCATCGAAATCTTTTCTTATAAATGGCAATCCTCTAATGAACTCATTCAAATCTTCACCAGATTTTTTCTTAACGATATCAGGATGATTTTTTAATAAAACAGCAGTTTCTGATACCAAGCTTGCAAGCTCTTTATTTTTAGTAGGCCTAGCTTTAGTGTCAATACCTTCAAAGCCAGTATTCGTGGCCATCTTTGATATAACATTAGGCATAGATGGAGGTGTATCTATAATATTACCAAGAGCTTTATCAAGCGATGCTAATTCAGTTTTATTTAGAGGGATATAATTTTCATTCATCATTTCCATATACCGCCTAAGATGCAAACGAACAGATGAATCATTAATAGCGCTGCTGCTAAACCCTAACCTACCAAGGTTTGTTTTAGAATTTAAGTTTCTTAAATTCTTAATATAATCTAAAGCAATTTTATTTTTAGTTCTCTTAGCTTCAGACTCAAAAGCTTCAATTTTATCGAGCTTAGTACCTCTAGTGATTGACCCAAGCATCAACTGGTCAAAGAGCATATTTTCAGCCTTATTTAATCCCGCCTTTTTTCTAAATTGCTTGATTTGTTGGTCAATCGCAACTTGGTCCATTTCAGATGTTCTAATTGGGTCTTCACCAGGTTTAACTTCCTTACCGCCTTTAAATATTTCATCAGTAGCCCCTTTGAATATTTCACGAATACGCTTATCTTTGATGCTTGATAATCTAGCTTCAAGATTTTGCCTATCACGCATCATTAAATAACTATTCTTTTTAAGATAATCCACCATTTCTGAAATAGCCTGAAATCTTTTAGGCGAGATATTGCTAGTTTTCATAATATCATCAATAAGATTAAGGGTTATCATATCAGTAATATCATTAACAATAAAGTCTTCACCCTGCTTCACCATCTTATTAAGCATTTTAAGTCGTAAATGAAAGCCATCTGTAGTATTATCAGAAATACCTTCAATTCCTTTTGCTCTATCAGAATATCTAGTCCCTTTAATAATTCTATTAAACACATCAACGCTACCAGCAGCATCTACTCTATCAGACGGTCGATAAATTGAATAGACCCTATCATTATACTTAGTTTCCAATATATTAGATATCTGTTCAGTATACGGAACTTTCATACTTGAACGACCTAATAGTTCCTGTAAAGGCTTACGAGCTTTTAATTTATTATTAGTCTGGATATATGAATATAAAAGTTTTTGCTTGTTAAGTCGGGTAAATGGAGAATCTGACCAGTCTAAATTAACAAACAGATTTCCAATTTTAGGTAAAAATGAATTAGAGGCACCTTTACGTTCTAAAATATTCATTGAAGAGCTTAATAAATCTTGTATCTCATACATATCAAATGCTCTATTTTCCGTATAATTTCTGCCCCACAACCCCTTATTTAGATTAACAAAATCGCCGAATAAGCCTGAATTAGTATAACTAAAGTCTAGCTCATCTACCTGCGATAATCTCTCCTTAAGGGCAGCTAATTCAGCCTTAGGAACTCGTTTGCCATCCTTAGTCTTGGCATCTATTACCTCAAAGTACGAGTCCCATAGAATCTTCTTCCATGACTTAATACTAGAGAGACCAAGCTCATCCATAGGGTCAGATGCTAAGCCTAATTGCGCTCTACTTATATCTCTTTGCAGTAAAACACTATCCTTATCATTTTTAGCTTTAATTGTAACACCAATATCTCCAAGATAGATATCTTTAAAATTAAGTACATCTGTACCACCAGAGGCGACTATTGAATTAAAAGCACCTTTCATTAATTGAGAATTAGAAACTGCTGGACCTAATTGATTACGCCCATCTACTGCAGCTGAAGATATACGTATACGTTCAGAGGGGGCATAATGGCTTAATGAACTTTCAGCTAATGCCATTTTATTTTTATCTTGCTCAGTTTCTGCGCGCGCAATAAGTAGTTCCCTGACAGGAGTACCTTTTTTATACTTTACCCCAGCTATAGTAATATCCTGATTAATTAGAGCCTCTTTATTATCCTTAGTATAAATTTCACCTTTAGCATCAGTATATTCAAATTCTTTTTTATTCTTATGAAACTCTTGCATCATATCTTTAGACATACCACGAGTGCCGCCAAAATAGTAGAAGGCTTTATCCCCATCAAGGTCGGCTCCACCTTCTGCTCTCATTGCCTTAGAATGTAATAATATGCCATGCCCATCTCTACCAGTAAAGCCACCAAATTTAAGTATACGCATGCCTGATACTGAATCCATTGGCACTCTTACTGTAGCAGCAGTTAAAACTTCTTCTAAATATGCTAAACGCTCATTATCAGCTTTATTACGCTTTTTTGATTGAAGCTTAGAATAGTCAGAAAATACTTCACCTAGGGTGCTTTTATACTCTGACCCTCTAGCATCATTTAAATATATTTTCACTTTTTTATGAAAATTATCTAAAAAGAATATTTCATCATTTTTATTAATGCCATTCAAATGATTTAAATCAAGCAATTCATTAGCCTTATCAAGGTTGATACGCATAGCTTTATCATATGGACGCATATATGCAGCCCCAGAGTTACCCATAAAAGGTTTAGCTGCAGTATTAATTAAAAAGCTTTGTACAGCCCTAGCTTTAAAGTCTCGAATAAACTTATGATTATAGATTGAATCGGCAGTAATATTACTTCCAGCGCTTCTAGCTTCTTCTGCTATAGCAGTAGCATTTTTAATCAACCGGTCCGTAATACTATTAAACTCATTTAATTCAGTTAGATATTCTTTGTATTGCCCTGAATTAATATCACCATCCCTATGCTCAATAGCTACATTTTCCTTATTAACCTTAAGCATTTTCTGATACAATGCTTCTGCTAACTGAGGAGAGCTTTCAGAGCGCACAGCCTCTACAAGGTCAAAGACTGGTATCTTTTCAATGTTCTTAATTAAGTTAGGTATTCTAGAGCTTGGCTCTATTCCCTCTGCCGAATCTTCTAAATAATTCTTTAGCTTATTCTGAAACTCTGGTTCACCATTCCAGCGATTGCCTATAATCTTATCAAAAGACTCATTAATAACATCTTGACTCATTGGATTAAAGCTAGACTCAAGCATATTAAGCATAACTTGTTTAGGTAGCCTTTGTGTATCAAAGAAGTGGTCATTACCATATACGCCATATGAACCTTTAACATCTTCAGGGCTTATTTCATAAGTTTTTGCTTGTATATCAAGCTCCCCATCCTTAATAAAATAATCACCTATTTCACGTGTACCACGCTGCTTAACAGCAGTTTCTTGCATAATCATATGAAGCCCTTGAGATTCCATCATTTTACTTAATTCTGGGCCTGCTCCATGCATCATATACTTACCAAGTAATGTTCCATGCTCTCTATCGGGAGAGATTATGAATGACTTATTCTGGCCAGATTTAGGAACCCCAAAGTCTTTATTAATTACATTAAGTAAATTATCAGGAACTATAATAGCGCCATCAACATTTTCTGGATTCTCTATGTTATCTAATGAATTTTTAGCAAAAGTAAAATCTTTATCATAATCTGGATGCTTTTTATCCATCTTATTTCTGATATGCTCAGGTAAGTCATTAACCATAATAGTGTTATACTTACCATTCTTATTTAATAGAGACTGTCCAGCATCATTCATGTAATTAGACTTGATAAATTCAGCATCAGCAGGATATGAATTTGTAAACCATATTTGAGCACGTTTATTAAATCCAGCAGAGCCTTTTACGAATTGAGCATCAGACTTAAGAAACTTAGGAATGTCATAAATTGTTTGTCCATTCATACTTAAATCATAGAGTATATTAGATATCAAGGCTTTGTCATGCTGACTACGAGTCATGCCATCTTGAGCAGACTGCTTCCTTGAAAGAGTCAAGTCCTCTTTAGTGAACAACCCTTGCTTTGAAAGCTGATTAAAAAATAATTGAGTATTTTTCTGAACAGTTTCACTGGCTTGAGGGTGATATTTAATAAAATAAAGCCTGTCTTTATCGCTAGCCCCACCAAATATATACATACCTTCTTTGTCAGCTTTTTCCGCAACATTTTTTATAAAAGTTCGGTACTCTGCAGGGTCTGCTTGTTGCCTAAATCTAGATAATTCCATATCCACATTAAAGCCACGGTCTTTATTAAATCGCGTTACATGGTCCAGGGTGAACATAAAAGGCTCTTTAACCTCAAGACCTGCAGCTTCTGCAGCATTCTTATAGGTTGATTCTATATATTTTTCAGGTTCTAATTGGTTCTTACGAGTCCCTCCTCTAGAGACCTGATTATTGCCAGGGATTTTATAATATGTAATTCCATCAGACGCTAAATGGTAAACAGGGGCACCTAAATTATATCTTGATATAGCCTGTCTAATATCCCCTCTAGCTTGCTCAGGTAATTTAAAGTCTGTTTTATCAAACTGACTATCTTTATCGTTAATATAATCTTCTATATCCTTAGTTGCATCTTCTGAGCGATTTTTCTTAGAGCCTCGTTCTGCATGCTTCTTATAGATAATATCATCAATGGCTTGGGATATTTCTATTTTCTTAATATGCTGGTTGTAAGATGTTTCAATTCCAGCCCTAGCTCCCCAAAACTCTTCAAAATATTTATCAGATAAATATATCGATGTCTTATAAATTTCTTTATCTGTTATTTCAGTATCAAAATCTAATTTTTCTGCAATAACCTCATTGGTCTTAGCTTCTTCTTGTATTGCCTCTTCTATAAAAGTTTTAGTAGTCTGGCTTTCAATTAACTCTAAAGCTTTATTAGTCTTATCAAGGGTGCTCTCTAACCCCTTAACTTGAGCTATAATATCATCGGTCTGCTCTACTTGAGATAAATCTTTTAATACTTTCTGGATACCTTCTTTTTGAGCATTTAATTGCTGAGTTTCCTTAATTAAGTCTGCTTGAACCCTTCTAGTTCTTCTAGCCACCTCACCTGCAATAGGGTTTTTCTTATAATGACTAGATAGCCATGTATCAATAGACTGCCTTATAGCCCGCGACTGAGTAGCTCTATCTCCACCTAAAAGGGCTATAGAATCAGAAGGTTTTTTGGGAGATGCATTGTCGGCTAACGGTACAAAACGTCTACTAAGCTTATTCCACTCATGCCATCTATTGGTGGATGAATCCAAGACAAATAAATCTTTTCCTAAATCCTTAGCCATTTGAGCTGGCCATTTCTGGATACTATCTGTAACGATTTTATTGCCAGTATCACCACGTAGTTCAGTAACCAAATATACTTCTTTAGCATTTTTAACAGCCCAATAATTCTTAGAGATTAAAGTACGCTTATAAGGGTCTATATTGGCTAATGGCAATGGAATTGTCTTTGTGGTACCATCTGGCTGCTCAACAACCTCAGATAGGCTTTTAGAAGCTTTAGATATATGCTTATTAGCTTCTTGTATTTGGTCTTCGCTTAAAGGTCTATCAAGCCCTGCACGAATCTCTTTAGGTGGTCTTCGAGGTACATAATTAAATGATGGTAAGCCATATTTCCCTGCAATATTAGAGAGGACAGCGTCACCCTTAGTACCTGTAGTTGCTATATAGTTATCCTTTTTAAGGGCACTTTCTGTAACAGTAACAACTTTTCTGCCAGCAACATATTCACCTTTATCAACAAAACCTTCAGGAGTTTTTTCGATAGGGGTAACTTGAACATCCTTTAAGCCTGCCTCTTTCTTTAACTGGTCTTTATAATTTCCTGTTAAATTATCATAAGGGTCTCCAAAATCAGGCATTGCTTGTAAATCTTTCAAAGCCTCCCTAACTTCGATAGGTTCATCCCTTACTTTTGAATGAGCCTGTAAGTCTTTCCCAGTTTGTTTTGCCCATTCATTGTATTCTTTTCTTTGAGATTCAGTGCCAGATTTCTGAGAATCTATTTCATTAGCAAGTTTTTGAGCTCGAGTCTTATACCATGTCCCTGCATGCCCACCAAAATAAGCACCTAAAAGATACTCATATACTAACTCTGGGTTAGTAGCGCCATGACCGGCTGCCATATTCCCTTGCACTAAAGAGCCTGATATAGCCTTTAGGGCAGTACTACCTTGAGCTGCTGTTTTAGGATTATCAAATAATTTTTTGAGTGATGCATGGCTCATTGGGCCTATAGTTTCACCTATAACTCCAAATGCAGCTCCAGCTGTAGCACCACCTTTAAACGCCTCCCAAGTGCTATTAATATTACCTTGAATAATATCAGGCAGAGTTCCTGCTGCTGATGCTACTCCAAGATGAAATGATTGACGAGCGATACTTCTAGCAGGCCCACCTAATAATAGTTTTTTTGCGCCAGTTAGCGTGCTAATTTTCTCTGCATTAACTAAATTTAATCCAACATTAGCGGCTTTATCAGCTACCTTAGTAGCCTTGTCTGCAATAATCATTGAGGGAGAGATTTTATTACCTTGCTTTGCAATGTATCCTGCAGCTTTTGCAAGCCCTCTGCTTCTGCTCGCTCCCGCCAAAGCCCTTAATGGAGCAGACATTATTGATGGAGCAAAACCAATCAGATGCCCTATGTTTTTTGCTATAGCTTCAGATTGCGATTTTGGAGGCTCATGAGACGCAAAAAGATTAAGCGTTAGAGCGTCAACAATGCCCGCTCCAGCAGCCTTAATCCCCTTGATAATACTACCTTCACCTTCATAGAAAGGGACGTTGTAATATGCTGAGTGCTGCTCTATCTTTTGCTTATTTTCAGGGGAAAGCAGATGTCCTCTGCCTTCATATAGTGTAGTAAACTGTTTTAACTGCTCTTTAGTCCAAAGAGGTTGAAATTGTTGTTCTGCCATGTGGTAAAATTACCCCTTAATTAGTTACTAGACAAGTTTTCCCACTCTTTATATAATTCCTGAATAGCATAGCCTGCAGCAAGTAAATCAGTTACAATAAGTCCTGCTTGCCAGTATGGATTTGCGCCAACTCCAGTGCTTGCAGAAGCAACATGTTTAGCAGCGGCTTTTTTACCAACCTTAGCCATGACATCTGGCACCCTTTTCTTTAAGAACTGGGCAAACTCTCCATCTAATAAATTTTTCCCAGCCTTTGTAACAAGCCAGGCTGTACCTGCTGATTGTGCTGCTGGAATAGACATACCAGTTTTCTCATCTATAGCTCTGCCAATTTCTGGAGCGAACCACGGAGCCATTTTTTTTAAGCCCTTTAAGACCTTAGCCGTCATTTTAGGTTTTTTAATGCCTTTTAATGCTTGTTCAGTAGCGCCTAAAGCTGATTTGCCAGCAAATAGACCAGCTCCAGCAATTCCAGCCCCTCCAAGCCCAGTCAATACTGGATGCTTCTGAAACCAACTTGCATCCTTACCGAAATCTGCAGGAGTTAATCCTGTACCTTCCATCGCTTTGGCTTCACCAAAAGACCCATACAACTTGGCATATAGCTCGTCAGCATTAAGAGACTTTAAATAGGCCTTTCTATCTTGGGCTAATTTATAATTATCAAATGGATTCATATTAGCGTATTTATTTTTATTTTGCTCATCCCAAGTTCTAATCCTTAGGTTAAGTTCAGATGCATCCTTTACCAGTTGCTTGGATTTCTGATTGCTTAGAGCTTCGCCAACTTGAATAGCATCACCCGCTAATCCATATTTCTCATCCATATCCGTCAAGTATTCTTGTAGCACATCATCAGAGTTTACATCAGAGCTCTTATATATACCATCTTCCCATCCGCTTTTATTAAATTTCATCATTGCATTATTAAGTAAATGCTGGCTACCGATAATTTTATGCTCTTTATCCTTAACTGATGCTATCTGAGCAAGTTGCATATTTTTCTGGTCTTGATAGCG
>Ga0070750_10001483_pt1 | contig 13088 bp, 16 predicted proteins | sample VirMetDEL_Nov_24_FD_77013 | JGI IMG/M metagenome (GOLD analysis project Ga0070750, IMG submission 77013) | Aqueous microbial communities from the Delaware River and Bay under freshwater to marine salinity gradient to study organic matter... | ecosystem: Environmental > Aquatic > Marine >...
ACGAGGCGGGCCCTGAGGCTAACGGCTCCAACGACCTCACCCAGATCAACTGGGGTGGCATCCGGGGCCGTGACGTTTTGACTGGCGGCACGGGGGGAACTTCAGAGATACCTCAGGGCAGCACTTCGTTCGACGGAATTAACGATTACATTGAGGTCGGAGCGCAAGCTCAGAGCATGGACCTTAGCGGTGCGTTTACGCTTGAGGCATGGGTCAGGCTGAACAGCACGTCTGGAACCCACAGGATCTTTGACCTGCGCACCGTGACTGTTACGCTCGCCAACACGCTGATGATCGACTACGCGGGCGGCTTCAGGTGCTTTGTGAATGGAAGTAACCAATCAAGTCAACCGGTTGCGACTGTCAACACATGGCACCATATCGCCGCTGTCCGAGACGGCTCTAACAACTTTGCGTTCTTTGTGGACGGCTCCAGAGCGGCCTCCACGTCTTCGTCCGTTGATTTCACGCTGGATTACGATTTTGTAATCGGGACCGGCGGCCCTCAGTTCTATCAGGACGGCAGCTCCAGTGCCGTTCTCAATGGTTACATGTCGGAAACCCGTATCAGCAACACCGCACGGTACGACCCGACAGCGGCCAGCATAAGCGTCCCGACCGCGCAGTTCGAGGATGACACAAACACCTTGATGCTCCTGCGGTTGAACGAAGCAACGATAAGTGACGTAGCAAACCCGTCGCGGACAATCACAGCGGGTGGCGTGAGCAACAGCACAAGTGTCTACAAGTTCTCGACCGTGCCAGCCGTAGCAGCCTCCGACCCCTCCCTCGCCAACACGGGCATCCTCTCGCTCTCCGAGTTGTTGCAGGCGAGTTATGGTGCGGCTACTGCAGTCTTTGGCGCCACTGGTGGCGTTGAGGACACGACAAGCGTAAGCGGTTACAAGCTGCACACGTTTTACAACGATGGAACTGCTACCGGCGGGACCGGCAACACGGACTACCACACCAACCACACCTTCACTGTCACTGGTGCAGCAGGAGAAGTTGAGCTTTTGCTCATTAGCGGCGGGGGAGCTGGGGGCCAGCTCGGCGGCGGTGGCGGTGGCGCTGGTGCTGTTATGATTTCCAATGCCTTCACCCTTGATCCCGGCGACTACACGGTAACTGTTGGGGCGGGGGGCCTTGGGCTGCCAGGCTCAAACGGCAATGGCGGCGGCGGCACCGCCCTTAGTCCAAACAACGGACGGCCAACGACGTTTACTGATGGTGGCTACGCCTCAACGACCGGAACCGGCCAAGATCACGCTGGCAGCACCTTTTCCATCACTGCCGTTGGGGGTCAGGCTGGAGAAGCTGGTGAGAACTGGAGCAGCCAGACAAGACCAGCGGGCGCAAACAGCGGGGGACAAGGGTTTTACAGTAACGTCCAATCATGGTCCCCTACAAACGCAACAATTTCGTGGCCGAGCGGGTATTCTGGCACAATCCATAGTGGCTATAACGGCGGGACACACTCATCCATCTCCCAGAACCAAACGAATGCGGCGTTTAACTGCGGCGGAGGTGCTGGCGCTGGGGGCAACGGTTCCAATGCAACCTACAATTCTGGCGGCAATGGTGGCGCTGGTGTGTCCGTAAGCGGCTTCTCTGCCTCTACCCTGTCCGTTGCCGGTGGTGGCGGCGCTGGTTCTTTTGGCTATACCCATGGCACTGGCACGCATGGCGGCGGAAACGGTACCTATGGTGGGTCAACCTCAGGGAAAGACGCAACATCCTACGGCGCTGGGGGAGGCGGTGGCACTAATGGTGGCCACGGCAGCCACGGCCTCGTAGTTATAAGGTATCAAGTTTAATGGTGAACCTAATAACCAGCGGCGTCGTGTACCTTCACGCCGGTATAATCTTCCAAGCCTAAACACCTCTATACGGCCCTCAGAAGCTCACACAGAGCCTCTGGGGGTCTTCCCTATATAACATCCCTCACGAACAGGAGATCCTCTCTATGAGCGATACAAAGCGCTGGTACGCCAGCAAGGCCGTTTGGGCCTCCCTGATCATGCTTCTGTCGATTGCCCTGCGAGCAGCAGGTATCGACCTTGGCCCCTTTGAAGAAGAACTGACCAACATGATCCTCGAGGTTGTGACCGTCGGTGCGGCTGTGCTCGGCCTCTGGGGTCGGATCACCGCGAGTAAACGTCTGACCGCCTGATGGTTGGCTCCTCAGGTGATGGCCAGCCTCATGCTCCACCTCCCTACGACAGCCTCAAGATCTCTCCGGTTGGCTCACCCGACTGGAAGACACGGATTTTGAGGCTCGAGTTTCAGGCGGAGACCCACGACAACCAACTGTCCAACCTGACGGACAAAACCAATGCGATGGCAGATAGCCTCGACAGTATCCAGCGCACCCTCGCGCAGATCCGATGGATCGCTATAGGTGCCGCTGTGGCGCTCACGGCCAAAGAGATGGGCCTCATGTCTATCTTGAGTGCCGTGGGTGTCTCTGGGGGATGAGGTTCGCACACCTCTCCCCCTCCCCTTCCCTCACTACATAAAAAAAACATGGAGGCCTCGTGCATGGACATCAAAGATGACCTCGACCTCATACAGCGTCTGATGACCCAGACGTTCATCGACAAGCTCCAATCAGGTGACGTTACACCTTCGGAGCTCAACACCATCCGCCAGTTCCTCCGAGACAACAACATCGTGATCACCCCTGAGAAATCAGCGCAGCTCGGGACCCTTGGTGGTCTGCTGCCTGAGTTCGGCTCAGCAATGGGAGGGGCTGCAACCCATATGAACGGTGGAGACAAAGACCCTGACGACCCAAAAGACACCTTCAACTGACCAAGAACAGGTACAGGCCCTCAGCAACCTCCAGCGCATCAAACAAGACTTCCGAGTGTTCACCTACGTCCTCTGGCGTCACCTGAACCTCCCTGAGCCTACACCGCTTCAATACGACATCGCAGAGTACCTACAGCACGGCCCTAAGAGATCCGTGATCGCAGCCTTCCGAGGCGTAGGGAAATCTTGGCTAACCTCAGCCTTCGTGGTGTGGCTCCTCCTCAACGACCCTGACAAGAAGATCATGGTGGTCTCAGCATCGAAAGATCGTGCTGATGCCTTCTCAGTGTTCGTCAAGCGGATCATCAGTGAGCTGGATATCTGCCAGCACCTGATGCCCGGTCCAGACCAACGCTCGTCCAATATCAGTTTTGACGTAGGCCCTGCCCTCGCTGACCACAGTCCCTCGGTGAAGTCCGTCGGTATCACAGGTCAGCTCACGGGATCTCGTGCCGACGTCTTGATCGCAGACGACGTGTCTGTAGCGAACAACAGTGACACGCAGGGTGCTCGAGATAAACTCAGTGAAAGCGTCCGAGAGTTCGACGCTATCCTCAAGCCCCTGCCTGAGAGCCGTATCATCTACCTAGGCACCCCTCAGAACGAGGATAGCCTCTACAACAAGCTGCCTGAGCGTGGCTACGAGATGCGTGTGTGGCCCGCAGAGATGCCACAGGACGCTGATCTCCAGAAATATGAAGACACCATAAGCCCATACGTCATGGATCTTGGGCTGAAACCCGGGGAACCTACGGATCCCAAGCGGTTTGACGCAGATGACCTTCTGGAACGTAAGGCTTCTTACGGTAAAGCCGGGTTCCAGCTCCAATTCATGCTCAACACCAGCCTCAGCGACGAAGAACGATACCCGCTGAAGGTCCGTGACCTCATCATCACCGAACTAGACCCTGAGAAAGCCCCGATGACGTGGGACTGGCTCCCGCACAAGAAGCACCTACACAATGATCTCCCGAATATGGCGATGTCTGGCGACTATATGTACGCACCTGCTGGTTTTCATGATGTTACTGCCGATTACCAAGGTATCGTTATGGCTGTTGACCCCTCAGGGCGTGGCGCTGACGAAACTGGCTACTCCATTGTGGCCCACTCTAACGGCTATAATTATGTCCTCCGCTGTGGAGGCTTCCAAGGAGGATATGATGAACAGACCGTACTGAACCCTCTGGCTGTCTTGGCCAAGCAGTACAAGGTCAACAAGATCATCTGTGAGAGCAACTTCGGTGACGGTCTGTTTACCAAGGTGTTCCAAGAGGTGGTTCACAAGATCCACCCCTGCTCCATCGAAGAGGTACGCCACAGCACCCAAAAGGAACTCAGGATGGCTGATACCCTCGAGCCACTCATGGCTAAGCACAGGCTGGTCATGAACAAGCAGGTCATCGAGGAAGACTACCGTAGCATCCAGAAGTACGACCAAGAGAAACGTAACGCTAAGAGCCTGATCTACCAGATGACGAGGCTGACTAGAGATCGTGGGTCACTCAGGCACGACGATAGACTGGATGCCCTCAGTATGGCTCTAGCCTACTGGAGTGACGCTATGGCTCAGGATGCTGAAAGAGGAGCTGAGGTCTACCACAAGGAACGTATGGAAGAGCTGGCTGCTGACTACTACTCTAAGCTGGCTGGAGTTCACCTCAAGGAGGACCGTGAGTTAACTTGGGGGTAGATCATGAGGATGATGATCTAAGGAGGTACCGTAAGAGATACCTAAAATTAATTATGGTCATATATAGGGGGAGCCCTAGGTTCAGCTATAGTATAACTATAGATACACGATAGGATACCTAGGTTATTTGAGTGAACTGGAGTGACTGGAGTGACTGGAGTGACTGGAGTGAACTGTTGATCATCATCATCAGGAATACCTATCCAGTCAGTCATGAGGGTGCTTGAGGTGCTCGGGACACTGTAGACCCCCACACCATACTAGTAACGAAATGACATACCTTGGGTGACTGTGGTCTAACGCTACACGATGGGTCTTCCCTCAAGTTTTAGGGGTCATCCAAAAGTGCCAGAAATTTCTGAGCGCCTTATATAATACGCATGGACCCGGTCTCCCCCCGCTACCCCCCGCAACTCACGAACCTAGCGCCACTCATGCAACCCCTAGTCTATGCTCGGGGGTCCGTCGAACACTAGTATTCGACAGTGCACCCAAAAGCCTAGCGTTTTCAGTAGGTTGCGGGCCATGTCCATATAATCTCGATTATGTTTGCCCCTGTTTTCCGGGGGATCATCAGCCACCACAGGTTCAGCGTGAGCATTTTGCTCATGTCTGGATTTGTGTGTGGTTTTTTTGTCACATGTCCACAAAAGTTTTTCCCCATCTGTGATTTACCCTGTAGTTTTCTTACGATCTTCCCTATCTCTTCTCCATCACCAACGCGAAACACAAGGACACGCCGACATGACCACGAAAAACACCGCGCTCATTAGCACCAAAGACCTCATTACCGTACTTGGCGCAGCCGCCAAGCATCGCACCGCCCTGCGCAACGAAATGCGGGAAGCGCAGGAAGCGGGTGACCTTCGGAAGCGCAACAAGCTTGCCAAGGTGTACCACCCTCTCTCGGACACCCTTCGTCACCTCGCAGGCGTCTACGTGGACAGCCTTTAACTAACCAACCCTCAGGGGGCCTCGCGCCCCCTATCTTCCCTATCTCTTCCCCATCACCAGCAGGATACCAGCACCATGAAGACCCGCGACATCCAAACCGCCCGCAAGTTCTCTCTAGACTTCCGTGCCGCCTTCCAAGGGACCCGCAAGGCCGCTCTAGCCGCCAAGCGTGAACGCAAGCTTGCCATGGCCCTACGCAATCGCAGACAGCCAGTAGTTCAAGGGGGGTCTGCGGCATGAACGCGATAACCTTTGATTTCACCGGGGATCCCCAAGGGGTGGTCACCATGACCAGCACCACCAAGGCCCCCGGCTCTGTCTTTTTTGTCGCTGAGCCGCTGTCGAAGTCCCTTAACGTCGCAATCCTGTCGATTGCTGGCCGCCTGTTTCCAACCGGTTTTGATGCAGCCATGACGGGGGCACCGGATACGCTGGAGAAATTGAACGCCCATATAGAGAAGACCGGCAGGATGCTGGTCTACGCCGGGCACAGCGACGCGACCATATTCGACTGTGAAAACGTGAACCATGCTTTCCGCGCTTGGCATGACTGGTGCCATTGGAAGGGTCAATTCGCCTTTGATGCTCAGGGTGAGAAACAGGCCTTTGAGATGCAATGCGACCACCTTCGCAAGGTGTACGGTGAAGATCACCCCGACCTGCCGGAATGGATCGCAATCCTTGACGCTGAGATAAACGGTCAGGTGCAGCACTCAGCGGTGCATGGTCACTTTCCGCATGATCAAAAGGCCTTTGTGAAGGCATGGCTAGAGCACCCTAGCGCCACCTACTACACCGCCTATTAATCTTCCCCAACCTTCGATAAACAAGGATCTAAGAACATGACCAGCGCCATCCTCTGCACCGCCCTAGCCCTATGGGTCCTCGTGGCATATGCCGCCCTCGTGGCTCTGCCATGGTCACCCCTAGCCTGAGAGAAAGAGGGACACCGCCCCCCCTGATGCACCTTTTCGGATACCTCAGGCACCCACCACCGGTTGAGCCATCGAATGCCTTCTATCGCCACAGGAGGCCCCGAGAGCTCAACCGGCCCGGTGATAGTATAATGATAGTAGGCGTAGTGTCCGCCATTAGCCCGCCCACGTTACCTGAGCTCCAGTGCAACAGCTCAAGGCCCCGATGCTGCCATGAAACCGCCACCCGCACTGTCGAGTTTGTAGTGCGAAAATTTGCTGAGGCACAATCCACAGCACTAGTGGGTTGCGCCTCATCCATCCCACCGCTAACGTCCATAACCTTAGTCCTGTTCTTCTTTTGTTCCCACCCCCACGTAAACCTAAGGAAACCTGACACCATGTCTGATCAATATCGCCGAGGCCCCAACCTCTTCGACGCTCCAACTCTTTCCTATATGATATCAGAGCAGTACACGAACCTAGTGCAAGTCTGCGCCAAGATCATCCCGAGGTCGTTCTCGATCGACCGCCAATGGACCTACCATCAAGAGGTGACCATGCGAAACAAGAGCAACCTGATCGAAGGAGTAAACCTTTTAGAGGCTGCGCTCCACGACTACGAGCACCAGTTTGGACGGCATTACCTTGATGATCAGTGGCCCGAGATTGAGGTCATAGCATTGAACGCAGCCCACGCACTTGACGCAGGTCAGCTAATGAAGGCGGATCAGGGAAAGATGCTGAATGTACTTGATCCCAACGTGGTCCGTCGTGTCTATAATACCGACTACGCACCTTGGCTCAACGTGAGCCCAACCGCACGGGCACTTCAGGCGTTTATGGTCTCCGAGACCGATAGACCGACCTGAGCCTGAGCCTTCGTAAATGGGAGAGACACTCACCATGAAGAAAGACGACAAAGAGGCGCTAGACCTCGTTCGCAAGATCCTTCGCCCCCTAGTGTTGATGGACAAACAGATGACCATCAACCGGTTCATGGCCCTACTGGACGTCATTGTTGAGGAGATCGACGACATGTACGACCTGCGAGACTATGCCGAGAAGAACTACGACCTGTCGAAGTCTGGTCTATCTCGCATGGTCTCGTATTGGGGGCCTGAAGCCTACTTACAGTACAAAAACGATGCCGACGGCAACCCCACGATCCCCGTGCGACCTGAGGGCCAGAACTTTCTCGAGTTCACGCCGGATCCACGTGACTACCGCCGCCGGATGATCAAAGTCACACCGAAGGGCACGCAGTTCGCCGAAGACTTGGCCATGAAGATCAAGCACCACTGCCTGACCGCTGCGTCATCCTCCTCCTCTTAGAACTCTGAATAAAGGACTGACCAAAATATGGCATCTGAAGTCAAACGTAACGGCACCCCCACAGGCAAGTGGCTCTCAAAGCCATTTAAAGACCCGCTGACGGGCACTAGACGCACCAAGCAGTTCTCCTCCGAGGCTGACGCTATCGCCTACGAGGCGGCTTGTGAGGAGGCCCTGCGCCAAGGTTTGGGTTATCTTCCCGAAGCGTCGTCAGTTACCAGTGAGCGAACATTGCGATACCTGAGCAAGACCACACTTAGGTCGCACTATGGTCAGCTCGCAGGTGGCACTCGAGACAGCATGGCTAACCACCACCGCCACCTCATGCGGATCTTGGGACCAGACCTTGAGGCTAGTAAGTTTACCAAGGATGCCGTGCTCAACGTCCTCGATCAGCTCCAGCACCTCAAGCCAGCGACACGCAACGGCCTGCGCACTGCGGTCAACGTCATGGCCAAGGAAGGGGCTGAGCGTGGTCTGTGTAAGCCTTTCCGAATGCGCCACGAGCCCGTGAACAACACGAAGGACTTCTACCTGACCGCAGAGGATGAGGACCGCCTTCTGAAGGTGTGTAACGACAATTACCGGGTGCTGTTCAGGTTCACGATCCTGACCGGCCTGCGGCTGGCTGAGGTCTTGTCTGTGTCGGCTGATGACATCCAGCAGCAGCAGAGCACAGATGGCGGATCGGTTGGTGTCCTGAGGGTGGTCGGCAAGGGGTCTAAGCTGCGTAGGGTACCGCTGACCCCTGAGGCACGACAGATACTGGAGCGCCAAGGATCGTGGTCTCACTTCAAGAGATACACAGTGCAAAGATACATCCAGCGGGCGGCACTGAAGGTGGGTCTGCCGGTCACCTTCCACACCCTGCGACACACCACGGCCAGCCGTCTGGCTGCTGCCGGTGCCAACGTGATGCACATCAAGGATCTGCTTGGGCACACCAGCCTGACCACGACGCAGAACTACATGCACCTCGCCCCGGGCTGGGGCGATGAGGTGGTGGCACTGATCCAATGAGAAAGACGAGTGTCGCGGTAGACGTCTGGGACCCAGATACCTACGAGAGCCTCACGGACCTCCGGGCTGAGCTGCGGGACCTTGTGTTCGACGCAGTGACCTTGGAGGAACGTGACGCCGCAGAGCGAGAGCTGATGATAGTTGAGGCCGAGATCGCCTCAGGCCAAACCACCCGCATCCCGTTTTGATCGGAGAGGCATTGACGCCCTGTGGATAACTTGATAATTACGCGACGTGAACGTCGGGCGACTTGAGTACCTTATTTCAACCCTTTCGCCCGACGTTTACCCTGTTCGACAACCGTTGAACATTCGACACCGCCCGTTCGACCGACCCCATAAGTCTCTGGAAAATAACGGAAAAACTGTTCGACACCGCACGATTAAAAGAAGCGTTTTGGACACCTTCTTCCCTAAATGCGGCGTTTAGACAGTCCATTTTCGAAAAACTCCAGTGATTTCATGGGGTGATGTGAACAAAATAGAAACACACATCGTGTCTAGTTCATGTCTGGTTACAGCGGGTTCTTGGAATTCCGGTCATATAGGCCACACCAAAAGGACCAACCTATGGATACCCCTAATGTTCCCTCAGATTACCTGTCTGTCTTGCTATCGGCCTACCAAGGGACGGCAGCGTCCGTCAACGACGTGGTTGATCAACTCAACCATGAGGAAACCATACGCACCTACAGCCACCAGCGCACCCTCAAGAGACATCAGGCAGCTCGAGACAACTCGACCTACAGTGATACGCAGGCTGGGCGCTATGCTGTTGAGGCTCTGCTGGACAAGCTCGAGGCCAGCCTTGAGCAGGGCCGGGAACTGATCTCACGTAAGGGTCTCCCGGGCGCTAAGCACCGGGCTCTGCGTCTCTTCGACAAACAACCGCTGAGCACCCGGGCGATTGCCTACGTGGCTCTAAGAGCGACGGTGGACTGTCAGGTGAAGTGGCAGGGGTCTAACGCAGCCGACGTCATGAACGGGTCCGCAGCGACCTCGGTCTCAGGCACGGCTGTAGAGGCTCACGTGGCCAAGAGGATCTACGCTGAGATGAAGGCCAAGTGGGCACACAGGGCTGCGGCCCTGAGCTTCAAGAACTTTGTCGAGCAGCAGAAGACCTCGCAGCTTTCCAGAGCGAAGGCTGAGCGAGCGTTGTCCCGGCGGATGGAGCACCACAACATCAACTACATCGAAGACCAGTGGTCCCCGAAGGACCGGATCGCCATTGGCGCGTGGATAATGGAGCACATGATCTTGAGCACCGGCATCGTCAGCCTTGGTCGGGACGTGGTCACCTCTGCGGTCGGCGCAAAGGCTCGAGACCTTAACAAGCAGTACTACAAGCTCGATCCAGACTTTGTGCAGTGGGTCATCAACGCTGAGGAGGGTATCGCCCTGCGAGAGACCCTTCACGAGCCCATGCTGATCCCACCTAGACCATGGTCGATGGACAACCTCGTCAGCGGTCCCTACGTCCACCCTGAGACACCCACGACACCGCTGGTCAAGGGGATGACCAAGTACACTCACGGTGAGATCCAAAACCGCCCTGCGTTTCAGGAGGTCATCGATGCGGTCAACGCAGTGCAAAATGTACCCTATCGGATCAACGACTACGTCCGTGACGCTGTGCGCTGGGCACTCGAGCAGGATGAGCCTTTGGCAGGCCTCCCGGCGTCCGAAGATGTCCCATACCCGAAGTGGTCTGATGACTTTCGAGACGATCAGGAGGCGAAGCAGCGCTGGATCAGGGCATTCCGTGACGCCGAGAACAAGAACGCCAAGAGGGCCAGCCAGACGTATGCGATCCACGCTGCGCTACTCGGAGCTGACAAGCTCTCGGGCCGTGACCTGTACTTCCCACACGTGATGGACAGCAGGGGGCGCATGTATCCGCTGGCTGTGTTTGGGGTCTCACCGCAGGGTGCTGATGCTCAGAAGGCCATGCTCCAGTTCGCTCGGGGTGTGGCGATCAACACGAAGGATCAGCTCAACGCTTTGTACGTGCAGTGCGCCACTGAAGGTGCCTACGAGGGCGCGGACAAGGCCAGCATGGCCAGCCGGGTCAAGTGGACTGAAGATAACCTCGAGGCCATCAAGGCTATCGGTCAGGACTGGCGGTCTAACGTCGGGTTTTGGGAAGAGGCGGATCACCCGTTCATGTTCCTTGCGGCCTGTCGTGAGATCTACCTGTTTCATGAGCACGGCTATGGCTACGTCTCGACCCTCCCGTGCTACTCGGATGCAACCTGCTCAGGGATCCAGCACTACAGCGCCCTCCTCCGTGACCCAGCGGGGGGCTTCTCGGTCAACCTCGTCCCCGGTCACGACCGGCAAGACGTCTATGGTCTGGTGGCGGAGCGTGTCACCGAGATCCTGCGCAACTTGGATATATCTTCCCTATCTGTGTTGCATCGCGAGATGCGTGAGCTGCTATTGGAGCACGGGATCGACAGGGCTGCGGTGAAACGCCAGACCATGACGAAGCCGTACAACAGCAAACTCAGGAGCTGCCGGGAGTACACGATCTCTTGGATCAAGGAGGTCCTTGCCGCAGGTACACTCGTGCTGCCTGAGGGCATGACCGCCGGTAAGCTCGGGGCCTTCCTCGGTGACCATATTTGGGACGCTGTGGCTGAGGTCATGCCGAAAGCCTGCGAGGCTATGGAGTGGATCGAGGCTGTCACAAAGCAGACGGTTCGGGCCAATCCTCACGTCCCTCTCTCGTGGGACCTACCAGACGGCATGGTCTGTATCACCCGGAAGGGTCTGTCGGAGAAGCTACGGCTGAACACCACGTTCGAGGGTGCCCAGCGTTTGCGACGTCTGACTGTGGAGAAGGACGACCAGAGCCCAACGGACCACGGCAACAGCATGCCCCCGAACTTCATCCACAGTCTGGATGCTGCACACCTCCGCCTCACAGCGCTGCTGTGGGAGGACCACTGTGCCCGTCAAGGGCGGCAGCCGGTCATGACCTTTGTCCATGACAGCTTCGGTGTCCCGGCGGCTGACAGCGCTGACTTCAGCCGGATCCTGAGGGAAGCCTTCGTCACCCTGTACACCGAACACGATCACCTGCGCCGCTGGCTCGCCTCGATGCAGGAGATTGCTGGAGCTGACGTCATGCTGCCTGAGCCCCCTGCTTTGGGGTCTTTGGAGCTGGAGGGCGTCACGCAGTCTGAGTTCTTCTTCTCCTAGTCTTCCCCACTTGTGTTCTATCGCCAAAAGGAATTCCGGTCATATGAGCACACCAAAACCATTTTGAAGGAAAAAACCAATGGCAACTCTAACGAAAATCACACTTCCCGTGGGTATCGCTCGGTTCCCACACCTCAACCGGCCAGACACTAAGTTCGTCGAAGCCGGTGCCTACAAAGCCAACGTCGCAGTATCTTCTGAGAAGGCCGCTCCGGTCATCAAGCGGCTACAAGAGATCGCCAAGGCTGAGCTGGGCAAGGCCCTGCCCAAGGCCGACAACAGCCTCTGGAAGGAGGAGGTTGATGACAACGGCGATCCGACCGGCATGATCATGTTCAAATGCTCGGTCAAAAACGTCGTCACCAAGGACGGCAACCTCTGGGACCGCAAGCCGGTCCAGTACGATACCGAACTTAACAAGGTGAACGAGAACATCTACGGCGGCTCTGAGCTGGCCGTAGCCTGTGACGTTTGGGCGTGGGAATACTCAGGCAAGAAAGGTCTCGGTCTCCAGCCCACTGCGGTCCAGATCCACAAGCTGGTCGAGGGACCTGAGGGCGGTGGCGACCACGGTTTCTCCAAGGCTGACGGCGGCTTCGTATCAGAAGCAGGCAGCACCTTTGCGGATCCCGGCCCGGACACCACGCCGTCTAGCGTTGAAGCCGAGGCTTACGACTTCTAATGGTCCGTCACTCCCCTCGCCTGCGTCGAGCATACGCAGACCGCCGGGGTGTGAGAGAAGGTTATCGTTCCGGGCTCGAGCTGGATATAGCGACGTACCTCGACAGCATCGACTGTAAGTACGAGTACGAGCCCGCTGATGGAAAGGTGAGGTACACGGTCCCCGAGACCAGCAAGCTGTACCTGCCTGATTTCGTTCTGCCCAACGGCATCATACTGGAGAGCAAAGGGCAGTTCTCGAGCAAGGACCGGTCTAAGCACCTGCTAATCAAGGCCTCACAGCCTGAGCTGGACATCCGGTTCATCTTCAACAATCCAAACACCAAGATCGGCAAGAAGTCCGCGACCACCTACGGCATGTGGTGTGAGCGACACGGCTTCCTGTACGCCAAGTACACCAAGGCACAGCCGGTGCCACAGGAGTGGCTCGATGAATAACTACACCGTCCATCACCGGGAGGAGCCTTGGACAGG
>Ga0070750_10001485_pt1 | contig 13071 bp, 17 predicted proteins | sample VirMetDEL_Nov_24_FD_77013 | JGI IMG/M metagenome (GOLD analysis project Ga0070750, IMG submission 77013) | Aqueous microbial communities from the Delaware River and Bay under freshwater to marine salinity gradient to study organic matter... | ecosystem: Environmental > Aquatic > Marine >...
CAGACTCCTCTCTAGCGACTACGACCACGCAGACTACAAGTGGATGTCCGGAGATCGTACTGCTGACGGATTTTGGCAGATCGAAGGCGGACTTGAAATGGGATGTGAACGTGGGGCTGCATATGCAGAATACGCAGACCTCGTGTGGTGTGAAACAAGCAAGCCTTGTCTCAAAGAAGCTCGACGGTTTGCTGACGCGGTAAAAGGATCTTGTCCTGACGCAATGTTAGCATACAACTGCTCTCCTTCTTTCAACTGGAGAAAGTCTATTCCTGGAGATCAGGAACTACAGGACTTTCAGTATGAGCTTGGAAAAATGGGCTTCAAGTTTCAGTTTATTACACTTGCAGGATTCCATGCTACAAACTATGGCGTATTTAACTTTGCTCGTCAGTACAAAGATCGAGGAATGTTTGCTTACTCTCAACTACAAGAAGCAGAGTTTGCAGCAGAACAGTTTGGATACACATCAACTCGACACCAACAGGAAGTGGGTGTTGGATACTTTGACGCAATCACCACAGCTCTTGGTAGTAGTACCGCGGCTATGGCAGACTCAACGGAGGCAGATCAGTTTTGAGTAACTTACCAAAAGAATCTAAATTACCAGAGGGTTGGACGAGATCTAATGGAGGTGACGGTCTGAGCTACAGAAGTCCAGGCAAGCTAGTTCACGATCCAGTAAACAGCCCTGCACATTATAATCGCGACGGGGTCGAGTGTATCGACGCAATGCGACAGATTACTTCAGCCGAAGGCTTTGAAGAGTATTGCCATCTCAATGCATTCAAGTACATCTGGCGCTGTAAGAACAAGCAGAACAAAAAGCAAGACGTAGAAAAAGCCATTTGGTATCTACGCATGATGATAGGAGATGATCCACGTGAGCAAGGGCAGTAGATCGCGAGTAGAAAACACACGACAATTTTACGAAAACTGGGAGCAGATCTTTGGTACGAAGAGTAAAGAAGAAAGACCACGAGAATTTATCGGAAACGAACATACAGAAAGTAATTTCTCTTTTGAATGGAAAGCAACCAATTTCCAAGAAGGAAGCATGCAGTATGCTGAATATAGCATACAATACCACGCGCCTACAGAGAATAATTGATGATTACCAAGATAAAGTCGAGTATCGTGAATTACGTAAAAAACAAAATCGCGGACGAGGAGCGACAAATGAAGAAATTCGTGAAGCAGTTGAACGATACCTATCAGGAGAATCTATCGCTGAGATCGCGTCAGGATTATTTAGATCGAGTGGCTTCATTAGATCTATCATTGAGCGAGTCGGAGTGCCGAGAGTTGAGAGAGAAAGCGGAGTCGCTGTACTCCCTGAGTCTTGCGTTGCGGAATCGTTCTCGCCAGGAGAAATCGTCTGGTCAGCCGTCTACCAAAAACCCGCAAGAGTAGACTATGAACTCTCAGTAGACTACCAAGCAGAAAAAGCAGGCTTTATAGATGTCAACTACGAAAAGAAGTACGGAAGTAAATGCTATGCGATATATGTTATGGAAGAGGTTAGAGACGATACAGAAAAATGGGCTAACGTGGAAACAGGTGGGTACGCTGCTTACTCTCTCGCGTATGACCTTGGAAAACTATCACACTTAGAAAAATATGGAGTCGACCTTAGTCGAATTTAAATGAAACTGATTAAAAGTACTACAAGTCCTTTAGACGCAGATAAGCACCCACTAGCTTTAGAAATAGTAACAAATGTAGTTGCTGTAATATCTGAAGAATGTCAATCAGGAAAAACAACTTGGGTTATAAATAGTATCCTTGATAAACAAGACTGCGATCATTTTCTTTTTACTTACGATAAACACGTAGTAAAACAAGATGCTTTAGAAAAATTTAATGTAGAAGCAAAAAAGCGCAGTTTGTCGCCTACTATTATTACAAATAAAAAAGATTTAAAGGTTGTATATAAAGACCGACTAAAAGGGGACTACTATCCTATAATATGTGTTCTTTTAGGAAATATATCTAACTTTGCTGCAGCAAAAAGTCTTCTGTCTATGAGTAAGAAAACAAATATACCTCAGCACGTATACTTAGATGAAATACATAGATATACGTTAGGCGAGGAGATAGCTAGCACGGTACAAATAGATAATTTTGTAAATGAGTTATTAAAAAATAACCAGTGCGATCATTTATGGTGTATAAGTGCGACCGCCCACGATCTATTACATACAAAATTAGTGTTAGGAAAGCAATCTCTAGTACTTACTCCATATCCCGGATTCAAGGGCTTGAAAGACGCTCAGTGGCATCTAGTAGATCGTTCAATTTTTGAAGAAGTGCTTTCTAAGTATAAAGCATACAAAAATAATGGAATAGACTCAGACTTACCCGAGGAACTAAAAGATATTATTGATGTTTTTGCAGCACAAGATATGCTAATAAACTTACATCCTGAACAAGCTTTTCACGAGTGGATGGCTAAAAAAATCGTAGATGGAGGAGCGTATAACGGTTCTGTAAAAAGTTTATTAGGTAATTTTATAGGCAAGTATTCTATGTCTATGAGTACAACTTTTCCTAACCACAATAAAATAATATACTATAACAAAATGACGCGCTCCGCACAGATAGGTGCAATTGTACAAGAGCTAGGCAGAGTCAATGGTAGGAAAAAACCTGTTATTATAACAACGCAAGAAGTAAAAGATGCAGTGCTTGATTACTTGTTGTACAACAAGTGTATTGTTGAAGAAGAAGTATATAAAATGGCTCCTAAACACCGAGATACTTGGCTGTCTTCGTACTTCCATAGAAACCCTAATATTATTCCAGGGTCCAAACACAGACAAAATCGAGTTATAACTACTTTCAGTGTAGAAGAAGAAGGAACTGTAGAAACCTGTAATGAGCTTTACACAAAATTATATATACCAGATATGTATGATATAAGATGGGAAGGCAAAGGTATAGGAGCTAAAATATTAAAAAGAATAAAAGAAACAGACCCAGAAATTTATAACTCTATAGAAGGTATGAGCTATATAACAGATACTGATACTCGAGACGATGGAGACATTTGGCACAAACAAAGAGAAGGTAAGTTTCAAGTTAGATTTGGAAAAGCTTACCTCACTCCAGGGTATGTTGCTATTGTAGTAAGAAAAACTATGGAAAAAGGGTTTAAATCTTTTTATGACGTAAATGGAAATCTTTTTACTAATAAAGTAATACCTATGGGATTTGTTCAAAGCGTTGAGCATCACCAAAAAATGAAAGAAGTAGAAGCAAGAGTACATGCAGAACTTCAACTACTTAACTAAAAATAGTTCTTGACTTTTATCGCTCATACAGGTATAATACATAGTATTGAAACTGAGGAAACCAATGGGCGACCGATTTTATTTATCACAACTACAGGCTACGGGTAATTGTCCCGGAGCACCACTAACAACTAACAGAAGGAAACGTAAAATGGCGTGGACAGACGAACAGAAGGCGGAAGTTATCGAAGCATACGAGGCCGCTAACCCAACTCCAGAAAACAGCATGGAGATCGTCGCAGAGATCGCAGAGCAATTCGAGCAGTCACCAAACGGTGTTCGTATGGTTCTGACTAAAGCTGGTGTATATGTAAAGAAAGCTCCAGCAACTAAATCAGCTTCATCAGGCGGTAGCACAGGCGGTGGCCGTGTATCTAAAGCAGCCGCTATTGAAACGCTCACAGCAGCACTGACTGATGCTGGTCAAGATGTTGACGAAGAGATCGTTAGCAAGTTGACAGGTAAAGCAGCAATGTACTTTGCAGGTGTTATTTCAGCAGTAAATAGCTAATTCTTGGGGCGTAAGCCCCTTTCGCATTTCTAGTAAGACGGCACGGAAGAAGATTCTGCCAACCCGCTTCACTAGGAGTTATTGTGAAAAAAGAAGAACTAGCAGACTTGGTAAGAGAACAGGGCGACTCTGTTATTACTTACCGTAGTGAAAATAGTAATAAACTAAAATACAATGTCTGCACATTAGATTTTAGCACACCTTACATACAGCAAAAGAAAAATAGAGCTAAGGAGTCCGATGATACTATCCTAATGTTTTGTTGGGATACGGATTCTTATCGCCTGTTAAAACCTGCCAATGTAACAAGTGTGGTCCCATTATCTTCCGTGTTGAAGAACGAGGCTTAGTATGGAATTATACCAAGCCCCAGAAATCTACGAAAAGATAATACACTACGATGAAGTAAAAGAAGTACAGGTTCGCCTTACTATCAACTCATTTCGAGGAGTAGAGTACCTACATTTACGTAAGTACTACCTTGACTTTGAGGAAGAATGGAAGCCAAGTAGCGAGGGCATTGCTATGCCTTTAGACTTTGACAACTCTCGTAATATGTTCGAGGGATTGACAGAGATTATATCACTTGCAGAAAGTAAGGAAATTATTGAAGAGCACTTCGCAGATCTCATCGAGGGCCTTTATACAAAATAGTTCTTGACTTTTGTTCCTTCTTTCTGTATAATATACTTTATTCAGTGAGGGAACTTTATGCATCATTTTTTGGAAAAAGCATCTGCAATGTATTATAACGGTAATCCGATTTTGTCGGATGAAGAGTTTGATGCGCTTGCAAGAAAGTATAGATATGAAGAGGTTGGTTATCAGGTTACTGATGGCATTCCTCATATGTATCGTATGTACTCTCTACAAAAGGTGTTTAATCTAGAAGATATAGAAAGTAGTACGGCACCTATGGTGCGTACACCTAAACTAGATGGGGCAGCAGTGTCGTTGCAATATGTTAACGGCCATCTAGCGCAGGCTTTGACTCGAGGTGACGGCCAGCTTGGTCGTGATATCACGTTGAAGATGGAAGAGCTAGTCCCAAATGTAGTCGGCATCAAGGGCAACCTTCAGATTACCGGCGAGGTCGTAGCGCCCGATACGATTCCAAATGCTCGCAACTTTGCAGCGGGGTCGCTTAATCTTAAAGATTATATGGAGTTTCGTGAGCGTTGTAAGGAACTACGCTTTGTTGCGTATGATATACAAGGCGACGTATCTTATGAGCGTCTCTCCGAAGCAATGAATCATTTGGCCCAGCAAGGATTTCATACTATCACTCACTTCGATGCAACTGGCTATCCAACAGATGGCGAGGTGTTTAGAGTAGATAGCTATGATGCCTTTTATAAGCTGGGATATACAGCTCACCACCCTCGAGGGGCTTTCGCTCTTAAAGAGCAGAAAGATGGGGTTATTACAGAATTACTTGATGTTGTGTGGCAGGTTGGCAAGTCGGGAGTTGTGAGCCCAGTTGCTATCCTACGCCCAGTCGAAGTGGGAGATGCGCTAGTGAGCCGTGCAACTCTACACAACATCGAGTACATTCGCTCCCTCAACCTAGAAATAGGTTGTTCAGTTGAAGTTATACGCAGTGGTGAGATCATTCCACGGATCGTCAGACGAGTGGACGTCGAGAAAAATAGTTCTTGACATTTAGGTCAATTCTGTCGTATAATATCTTTTCACTTTTTCGGAGTAGTCCATGTTTCAAGAAATCAACTTCCCTACTAACTGTCCTTCTTGCGACAGTGAGTTAGAATGGGTAAATGATTCTTTGTACTGCCGTAATCATCTGTGCCCTGCACAAAATGCTAAAGCAGTGGAGCATTTTGCCAAGACTATGAAGATCAAAGGCCTCGGCCCTGCATCTATCAAGAAACTTGGTTGGACGTGCCCGTCCGAAATTTACACCTCTACGGAGGAGAGTATCTTAGCATCGTTGGGCTCTGAGAAAGTGACCTCTAAGCTCATGTTGGAGATATTGAATTCGTTCGATGCTCCACTTGAGCGCCTTTTACCTGCCTTTGGTATTCCATTGATTGGAAATACGGCAACACGGAAGCTGTCTGAGACTATATCACATATTTCTAATATCAATGCAGACACTTGTGAGCGTGCCGGATTGGGCCCAAAGGCTACACACAACTTGCTTGAGTGGATAGAAAATGAGCTGCCATACTTTCAGGAGCATATTCCTTGTAGTTGGTATTTTTCTGATACTCCTTCATTGCCGCTTGCGAGTAAAGGAACCGTATGTATCTCAGGTAGACTGAAGAGTTTCAAGTCTAAAGCCGAAGCTACAACGGCCTTGAACGCGGCTGGATATGAAGTAAAGTCCAGTTTAACTAAGCAAGTCACACACCTCGTTAATGAGGGCGGGCAAGAGTCCGCAAAAACTAGACAAGCCAGAGACACTGGCGTAACTATAGTTACAGACCTAATTTCTTTTTTGGAGAACTAATATGGCACTTCCTAAGTGGACCGATGAGCGTACTGAAGCGCTCACTAACTTTGTGGGTTCTGAGAGCCCCGTTTCTCAGGCTACTGTTGCAGAAGCAGCAGACCAGCTTGAAACATCTGCTCGTTCTATCTCTAGCAAACTGCGAAAGATGGGATTTGAAGTAGAACTCGCTTCAGCAGCTGCTGGCAAATCTTTCAGCGAAGCTCAAGAAGCTACCCTCCGTACCTTCGTTACTGACAACTCTGGTCAGTACACTTATGCTCAAATTGCTGAGCACTTTGAAGGCGGTTCTTTCTCAGCCAAGTCAATTCAAGGCAAAATCTTGTCTATGGAGTTGACTGAGCACGTCGCACCTGCTCCTAAGGCTGAATCTGTGCGTACCTACACGCCTGAAGAAGAGGCTACTTTCATCGGCATGGTGAATGATGGCGCTTTCGTTGAGGCTATTGCAGAGGCTCTTGGCCGTTCTGTAAACAGTGTTCGTGGTAAGGCTCTTAGCCTTCTTCGTTCTGGTGATATCCAAGCGATCCCTCGTCAGGAAAACACTAAGGGCCCAGCAAACGCTGACCCTCTCGCTGATGTAGATGTTGCTTCTATGACTGTAGAAGCTATTGCCGAGTCTATCGGTAAAACTGCACGTGGAGTCAAGACTATGTTGACTCGTCGTGGCTTGACTGCCGCTGACTATGACGGCGCAGCTAAGTCTGCAAAAGCTTAATTTTTTTATGCTGTAGGCGGCTGACCTCTACATAGGGGTCGGCCTTTTTATGTTCGGGGGAACTGTTGAATATATCTAGTGCTTTGTTGAAGCAGTGTATTACTGTGGGAGACTTTGAGACGTGGAGCTATCTGCGTAAAGAGTATCTTCCTACAGAATATCATCTGTTATATGAGGCAATTGATAAACATTGTGAAACTCACCACCAGTTCCCTTCATTCGATGATCTCAAGCTAAACATACGTCATCCTGCAACTAAGAGTAAGGTCTATGCCTTAGAAGATGTTGACGTAGATGTAGATCCAGCTACACTACTTGAGTATTTGAAAAATGAGTATACACAAAAAGAGATATTAAACTCTTTGGATAGGTATATCGACAATACGGTGTTGTTTGCAGATGCAGAAGAGTCAGTTGATGAGCTACATCAGTTGGTTCTGGATATAGAGACTAAAGTAGACCTAGAAGCTCCTCAAGAAAGTATGCAACGCATCAACTTGTTGGAGCCCGAAGAAGATCGTGCCAAGCAAATAGGCTTGGGTCTAAATCTCGATTACGATCAGGATATCACTTTCAGCCCTCGAGACCTTATTCTTGTCGGCGGTAGAAGAGGTTCTGGTAAATCTATTACTTGTGCAAATGTTGCAAACAACGTCTTTCAGTCTGGGCATTCAGCTATTTATTTCACTATTGAGATGGATAGTAGAGCGATATTGCAACGATGTTGTTCTATTGCTACTGGCGTACCTTTTTCGAGAATCCGTTCTGGAAACCTTACCAACACTGAGTGGGAAAAGGTTGCAGGATGGCAAGCCGCTCGATTCCAAAATGGTCAGGATCGCTTACAGGAATATAGAAACAGTCAGTCTAGAGACTACAACGAGTTCCATCGTAAACTAACTACTCAACATGAGCTTCTCCCGACTCAGCAGTTGGACGTTGTTTATGATCCTAGTCTTACTATTGCGAAGATTAGAGCAGAGCTTGACAAAAAAGTTCATAGACTGGACGCTCGCGTCATTATTGTTGACTATATCAACCAGGTTAAGCGGTCCCACCTACCTTCCCGGGGAGGTCAGTACGACTGGACAGAACAGATTGAAGTAAGTAAAGCATTGAAATCCATGGCACAAGAGTATGAGTGTGCTGTTTTCTCTCCGTATCAAACTGATGCTACGGGAGAGGCGAGATTTGCTAAAGGCATCCTTGATGCGGCAGACGCGGCTTACACTCTTGATACATGGGACCAAGAGGATCAATGCATTAGTTTTAACTGTGTAAAAATGAGATCAGCTAGTATGAAGCACTTTACTTCTACTATGGATTGGGAAACTCTAAAGATTGGACCTGATACAGCTCTCACTCCAAAAGAGAAAGAGAGTTCATCTCATAAAACAGAAGAAGATGTATACGACCTTTAACAAAAATAATGCTTGACATTCCCTGCTGATTGCTGTATAATATTACTTCAATCAGTGGGGATTTTTTATTTATGGGAATGATATATGGATCACTTCGACATACAACTAGCGGTAGAAAAAAGAAAAGCAGTACTAAGGGCTCTCGACCAACTATCAGAGCAGTTCAATCAAACTCTCCAAAACCTTATCGACGAGAAACACCTGAGTACAGAAGTGCCTCCGACACAACTGGAGTTGCCGCTCGGCACGACCCGATGCAGTATACAGGACAGTTGGTTAAAGGGATAGGGACTATGCACAAGTCGAATGCAGTACCGATTATTGACGAACAACACATGAAAGACATCGCAAGGATGAGAAGATGAAAAAAGTTTTATTCACCACAGCATTACTAATGCTGGCACCCGCAGTAGAAGCAGAAGATCGCTTTGAAAATATTCGAGAGGAGTGGAAGATGTGTACCACTTGTCACGGCGCTCAGGGGCAGGGCGGTATTGGGCCTCAACTTGCAGGACAGTCTGCCGATGATATTATTAGCAAGCTACTACATTATAGAATGGGTCATCCTATTGGTGCTCAGTCTGCTATGATGTATCCTTGGGCACAAGCCTTGACAGAGGGACAGATAGGCACTATCGGCGTATTTGTTCAAGAAGGATTCCCAGAAAAATGAACCGAAGACTGAAGCCAAAAATTACAGAACTCTTTGATATCCTAGAAAAAGATATGGATATCGGAGACTATGAGCACGCTGATGTAATTTTGACACGCTTATCAAAGTACTTTCACCTGTTTGATGATGAGCATACAGACTATTATCAGTATGCTCAAGATGTCTGCGACTCTATGCTACACGGAGAGAATGACGATTACTATGATGGTGAAAACTATTTAGATGACTGGGATGGAGATGCTTTAGCCTCTGCTGGCTGGGGCGTAGATGAAAACTATTGAACGTAGAAGATTTACTTAACGCAAAAAATATTCCATATATTCCGAAAGGCAAAGACTTTGTTGTCAGTTGTCTTAATCCTGAGCACCCTGATAAAAATCCAAGTATGCGTATTGACCAGGTAACAGGCATATTCAACTGTTTTTCGTGTGAGTATAAAGGTAACTTGTTTACTCACTTCGGACAAAAAGCAAATAAAATGGAGATCAAGCGTCAGTTGTTGAAAAAGAAAATTCAACAAGTGCGGGAGGAAAGCAGCGGTATAGAACTTCCTCGTGACGCTACTACTTTTATGGGCACTTGGCGCGGTATTAGCCAGAAAACCTATAGACAATTTGAAGCATTTATGAGCGGACAGAAAGAATTTAGTGGTCGCATTTGTTTTCCTATTCGTGACAGAACAGGAAAGATAGTTGCAATTCAAGCCAGAACTCAGACTACTCAGATGCCTAAATACTACAATGCTCCTGTTGGAGCAAAGATGCCTTTATTTCCCACTGTTTCTACAATACAGAACAGTGTTATTTTAGTAGAAGGAATATTCGATGTTCTAAATCTACACGATAAGGGCTTGACCAATGCAGTATGCTGCTTTGGCGTAAAAAACTTTACAGACGAAAAGTTAGAAATGTTATCCGTTCAGGGAGTTACAAACATAGATATCTTCCTTGACAATGATGAAGCCGGTCAGAGCGGGGCCGCAAGAGTTAAAGAACAGTGCGAGAAATTTGGTCTCAATACCCGTAACATTGCATTTGGAGACAAGTACATAGATGCTGGGGCACTGAATCAATCTCAGGTAGATAGCCTAAGGAGACAATTATATGCCTAGAGTTGCATTAGTAGAAACTAAACCAAGTAGAACTAATTTTAAACAAGAATTTGACAATGCTTTTGAGTTTGATCAGTATCAGTTATGCTCTAATCCTGATCTCAAGAAAGTATTGAAACGAGACTGCGACATCGACATGAGCCCAGATGACTATGACTGGGTTATTCTTGTTGGATCGGACGCGCTCAAGTATTACACAAAAGTTAATTCAGTAACAGAATATTCGGGTAAGAAGATCGAAGGCAAGTTCTTACCTGTTATCAATCCTGCAATGCTTGCCTTTAAGCCAGAAGCTAAAAGAACATGGGACGACTCTAAGGAGAGTATTAAGAACTATATCGCTGGTGACTTTGAGGATATAACCGTCAATGAAGACGTTGCTTTTGGCATCCAAGATACGGAGAAAGCAAATGAATTTATTCAGGCCGCCATCAGAGAAGAATGTGAATATGTTGCACTCGATTCTGAGACAACTGGGTTATATCCCCGTGATGGTTATATGCTTGGTATTAGTCTGTCTTATAATAATAAGTTCGGTGCTTATATTGATACCGATTGTTTTAATGATGAGACTGAAAGACTTCTGCAAGAGTTATTTAACAAGAAGATCGTAGTATTTCACAACGCTAAGTTCGATATGGCGTTTTTCGAGTATCACTTTCACTTCAAGTTTCCTCGTTTTGAGGACACCATGCTGCTCCATTACCTCATAGACGAGAATCCCGGAGGGCACGGCCTAAAGACTCTATCACTAAAGTACACTCCCTACGGAGACTATGAAAAGCCCATGTATGACTGGATTGACCAGTATCGTAAAGAGCATGGCATTCTGAAAGGTGACTTTCAGTGGGGAGCTATTCCCTTTGATATTATGAAAACTTATGCAGCAATGGATGCTTTATGTACTTTCTTGCTGTATGAGAAGTTTAAGAAAATTAAACAAAACAAAAAACTCAATTCTGTATATGAGAATATTCTTATTCCAGGTACTCGATTTCTGACAGATATACAGGACAATGGAGTGCCTTTTGACAAGAAACGCTTGTATGTTGCACAAGACGCAATGCAAACTGACATTGATACAGCAATCGCCAAGCTCTATGAAAATCCAAAAGTACGGAGGTTTGAGGAAATAAATGCAAAACCTTTTAATCCTAATTCTACTCTGCAGTTGCGTAAGTTACTATTTGACCAACTTGGCCTTAAACCGACTGGAAAGAAAACTGGGACGGGCGCAGATTCTACGGATGCGGAAGTCCTCAAGGAACTCGCAATTCAAAGCGATGTACCTAAACTCATCTTGGATATCCGACAAAAGTCCAAAATCAAGAATACTTACCTTGACAAAATTATACCTCAGCTGGATAGAGACTCTCGTCTTCGCACAGGCTTTAATCTGCACAGTACTACTTCTGGTCGCCTTAGTTCTAGTGGTAAACTTAATATGCAGCAGCTTCCTCGGGATAACCCTACTGTAAAGGGGTGTATCAAGGCAGCTCCAGGCCACAAGATTGTTGCTATGGACCTGACGACTGCCGAAGTATACGTTGCGGCAGTTCTTGCAAATGATGTAGCCTTAATGGATGTGTTCCGATCTGGAGGCAACTTCCACAGTACTATTGCTCACAAGGTGTTTCGACTTCCTTGCGAAGTAGAAGAAGTAGCAGAGTTATACTCAGATCGTAGACAGGCTGCAAAAGCCGTTACCTTTGGTATTATGTACGGAGCTGGCCCTGCAAAGATCAGTGAACAAGTAACAAAAGACAGTGGTAAGTATTTTTCAAAGAACGAGGCCACAGAAGTAATTAATGAATATTTTGGCACATTCCATAGTCTAAAAGCGTGGATTGAAGATAGGCAAAAGTTTATCGAACAGAATGGATATGTGTACAGCTACTTTGGCCGAAAGAGGAGGCTACCTAATGTTGAAAGTACCGATAAAGGCATCAAGTCTCATAGCATTCGCTCTGGTCTTAATTTTTTGGTCCAGTCCGCTGCTTCTGATATTAACCTTTTGGGGGCCATAGATATGCAAGACTTTATACAACAAAACAGTATGAAGTCAAGAATCTTTGCTCTCGTTCACGACTCTATTCTTGCGGAAGTTCCGGAAGATGAAATAGAGGTGTACTCTGATAATCTTCAGAGGCTAATACAAAGGGATCGTGGTATCTACATCCCTGGAGCTCCTATAGGCTGTGACTTTGAAATAGGGGAAGACTACTCAATGGGTAAGTTTAAGAAATTATATGGTGATACAGTACAGTAGTGCTAACAGAATACGGTTTCCAGTATACGAGTTAGATTCTGGAAACTGGGAAAGACAAGACGGTATTTTATTTTTAGAAGACAAAATACTTGACGATAAAAACATGCAAGGCGATACTCTAGGTGTTCTCCGTATGCAGACCCCTCATAAGAATTTATCTCCTTTAAATAAGCAGGTAGATACTCTGCGAGGGGTTCTTAAAAGTGACAAAAAACATTTTATAGATAGTAATGGATTTCCATTCATCTATGAAAAAACTAAGTTTTCCAAGTTAAAATACTATAGAATAAAGAGAGTCATTCAAAAGGATGTCTGCTCTTTATTGTGCTTAGAGGGGGTAAAACAAAAGTTTGTAGTACCAAGGCCTCCGCCAGATGGAGTTCGTTATGCAGGACTGCTTCATGTAGGGGAGTTGCCCTGGATGCTATACAACTATTCAGAAGACAAACCACTAGACACGAGAAGGAAAGTATGAAGAAGTTATTACCAGTACTCCTGCTATCAGGATGTACAGTTATTGATAGGGAACAACAAGACTGTGTCGAGTTCATGACCTATCTTACAACTAAAGAAGAATGTGTAGGAGGACGTGGAGTAGCCCCACA
>Ga0070750_10001488_pt1 | contig 13068 bp, 13 predicted proteins | sample VirMetDEL_Nov_24_FD_77013 | JGI IMG/M metagenome (GOLD analysis project Ga0070750, IMG submission 77013) | Aqueous microbial communities from the Delaware River and Bay under freshwater to marine salinity gradient to study organic matter... | ecosystem: Environmental > Aquatic > Marine >...
TAGTCGTATTGGAATGCTGTGGAATTAATTACTGTTTCATGTCCAGCCGGTAATTGATATAAAGTATCCTCATAATATAATGGATTGCTAAATGAAAATGCTATAGTCTCTGTTGTCTGAACATTTGGAGACCATTTCTTAGATGGCTGCAATTTAGTTGTATTGCCAATGATAGCTGTGTTTGTATCATCAATTGCTTTCAAGAGCTTTGAGAATGAAACGTCTGCACCAAAGTCTGTTAGATAGGCACTATTAAAAGCAACAATACTATTCTTGATATCAGATACCAACTGCTGTGGAGAATTAGTAGTATTGTTTGGATTGTACTTCACAGATGAAACAATCTGAGCATAGATGTAATCTGGGTCTTGGAATACAGGCTCTGTAGTTAGATTCTTGAGTCTAAGATAAGCAATGATACTATCTTTTAGTGACTGTGAAATTAAACCTTCAGTACCATATGGTTTAGCAGAAATAATTACTTTACCATATTGCTTTGGCTCTACTTCCTCACCACCATATGCAGTAACAGCTTGTAGCTGTGGATACTTAGCTTTAGTTAGATTGATATAATCTTCTTTTGTTACAGCACGTTCTTGAGTAGTAAAGAATCTTGGAGCATTAAATCTAATTGATTCTAAACCTTCTCTTTCAGCACCACCAGCAGCTGCTGAGCTAACTACAACTGATGAAACTGAAGCACCGCCAACAGAAGATGTTGCAGTAAATGTTGTAATACCATTAACAACATCACCAACAGTATCTCTATATGTTACCTTAACTAAGTTTCCTGACTGAGGCTTTCTACCAGTTACATTATTACCAAATGTAATCTCATACTGATTATTAGCATATCCTTGTGTAAAGAAAACATTTGATGTTGGTGTTAGACCGTATAAGTTTGGAGCATTTGTATATGCATATGATGTGGTATCTGTATTAGCATTATAAAGATCAACTTCAATTGATGTTGAATCTAGATTTTCTGACTGTAGAATATATCTCTGAGTTGTATCACCAGTTACGTTAAAGTATTCAGTTACAATCTCGCCTTCATATATATTAAATGAACCAGATTCGTATGCGCCAGAGTTTGCTGTAATCACAACAGCATTGTTTGTTGTAAATGTATATGTAGTGCCGCCAATAGCAGCCTCAAATCTATAATGTTTTGGTAGTGTAACAATAGAACCAACTGAAGGAGCAGTTGTTGAAACGGTAACCTCTGCTACTGCTGATGCTCTAGACCTTGGAACATAATTAAGTTCTTTAGCATGTGATATAACAGACTCTTTTACAAGAGCAGTATCCAAGAACATTTCTGAACCAATCATATTAAGGTAATATGAGTTTAGATATGTATTGTATGTAAGAATGTCTAGTAGAACAGCAAAGTTAGAACCTTCAAAATCATAGTCAGTAAATCTCTCCTGACTCTGAAGGAATGTCTTCAAGTTGCTCTTTAGTGTGTTGAAGTCTAACTCTGAAGTAGCTAAAAATGTATTTGCCATTATCTTACTCTGTAAAGAATAACATCTAAGGTGATTGGTTCTGGAGTATTTATTATAGAAAAAACAATGCTAATGTTGACAGAATTCTGATCTGGACTTGAACTCACATATACTTCAATAAGTTGACACCTTGGTTCAAATCTTTCAATAGCTTCAAATATTTTTTCTCTAATTAAAATTTCTGTAGAAGGTTCTATATTTTCAAAAAGAAGTCCTCTAACACCACACCCAAATTCTGGATTGAAAGGACGTTCACCAAAATCAGTCAATACGATGTTTTTAATTGACTGTTTAATAGCATCATGATCAGTAATAGGAGATATATCCTCACTGACTGGGTGTACAGTGAGGTTATTAGAAAAATCTCTATATCTACTTGTATTTCTTAATGCGTTTAGTGCCATCTTTTATTTATATCCTTAATCAGGGAATATCTCAGTATCTTGAAAGACACCGTTAGAACTTGCTTCATTTTTTTCTGGTATTGTTGTATTTTCTCTTAGTGCTGCAAGAGCATTACCAATAAGACCACCACTATTGACCATAAACTGAGATACACCAGATGCTAATTTAAATCCATCTTGAAGTGTCGTTAGACCAACTGTTGAAAGCATATTACTTAGACTTGTAACAGAGCCAAGAATAGATGTTAATGATGTTGGAAGAGTGTATTGCTTGGCAGTATCAATATCTTTATTTTTAGTCATCAATTTATTAGCTAAATTGACAACTTGCTTTATTTCTGTATTCTGCGACTGATTACTTAAAATAGCATTCATAGCAGACATAAATGGAATCATAGTGTCAGGTCTAAACAAATCGAGTTTAGTTGTTGATAGTGCATTTGAAGCAATACCAAGAATGCCACCAACATTAGTTACAGCTTGATTTATAGCTGTTAGTGTTGAGCCTGATGATGGGACTGCTAATGTTCCTAGCTGAGATAATGATATTGCTTGCTGTAATGTTACACCGTTTTTCAATGAACCGAGATTCATCATATTGAACGCAGGAACAGCTGCACCAGATGATTCTTTTGGAAATACTGCAATTAATTTTGGGAATATCTGATCCATAGCAGCCATAGGAGATGCTGATTCGCACATAAATGCTTTACCAACATAACTTGGTTTTTGAAGATTTGGATTTTTAGCAATCTTAGTTGTTGGCATTCTTTTACCAAACAACACATATGATAAGAATTGTCCAACTCTATCTTCTGCAGAATATGATTCATCTAGCCATGCTGCTGCAGCTGCACCAGCTAACCCACCCAAAGAGACTGCTGCTTGTAGTGTTTTAATAAAATCATTAGAACCTGAATTCGTAACAACATTATGAGCTTGAGCAAATTGAGAATTGAACTTGTCAATAATAGCAGACAATGCACAAGACAAAAATGCAATCTTGTATAAATTTTTAAGACTAACAATCTTAGCAACATCTCTTAGATATGTCTGATCATACAATTCTGGTATCTCAATAGTATCAGAAATGTATTTCATATCTTCTAATTTATTAATGTAGCATAAAATATACAAGAATCTAACTAAGAGATCATATGGTGCAAGATTTAAAGTTGCGATCTCTCTAGCTTTATTTTCAATTAAAGATTTTTCTCGTTCTGTAAAATAGAAATTGATATCTGTTCTAATACCAGCTTGCTGCTGTGTTAGAACTGTTGCACCCATTGCTCTGTTAGCATAAGATGCTGCAGTATTCACAGCATTGTTGAATGTTGTCTGAGAAGAATCATTTGCTTTACAACCAAAGAATTCTTTTGGCTTAATAAAGCCTCTGCGTTCAAATGCAGAATTATGAGAACTACCAGCTACCTTTCCAGATTTTACCCCAACTGGAGATTTTCCAGCAGGAAATGTACCTACTACTCTGTCCTTACCAAGAATTGCGTTTGCTCTACCATCAGCTCTAAATGTACTTGCACCACCATCTGCACCTCTAATGTCGATGTGTATGTGTACGCCTTTAGAACCACGATTTGAATGAAAGTAAACAAACAGACCTTTATTTTTAAATGCTGCGTTATTTTTTAACCACAAGAAGAATTTAGCTTCTTCATTATCACCACCATTTGCAGCAGATATATTTAAATCGATAGCCTTGCCTCTACTATGCTGCGATCCGCTATCTTTAGGTCTTACACAGCTTCCCAAAATAATTTTATTGCCCCACGTGGGATCAGATTTTATTGGGTCAATAACTCTTGCAGCAAGATCGTTTAAGCTGCTTTGAACACCCTGATTGTTTCGAATGAATGCTATTCGATCCGATTTACCATTTCCAGCCTGTTGCAAACTAAGATATCTTCCAAACTGCATTCTTATAGTTCCTCTACACCAATTTCAAAATCTTCGTGTTCATCTGCGCCTTTATTTTTATTAATTTCATCTACATCAGATTGTACACTATTATCATCACCACCGTCGGTTTCACCATAGTTTCTATACCAATCTATCAAAGAAACATCTTTCATATTTTCTTGATATTTTGGATATTTTCTATAAGTTACAAGTTCATCAACTATGTTATTTGGTATCTGTTCTTTTACTTCTTCTGGATTCTTAGACACTAGTTTCCTCCTGCTGCTTCCAATCTTTCAACTGTGGTGGAGTAATATCATCTTCAGTAACTGGCTCTGTTGGATCAGTTGGATCAGCAGGATCATTAGGTGTTGTTGGTGTTGTTGGAGAACCAGAACCGCCAAGTGGAATTGGTGTTGTAGTTGCAGCTGAGTACTGTGCTAATTGTAGACTCCCAGAAGTGGCTGTTGTAATGCTATTCTGAGAAGATATTTTCAGAGCACCAGTAGAAGATACACCTAATGTAGAACCAGCACTAACATCCACAGTACTAAATGCTGCAAAAGTAGCAGTCCCTTTAGCAGATAATGTCATATTACCTGTACTCTTAAAAGTACCAGCTCCCTTAGTATTAAAAGTCAAATCACCTGTTGATGAGAATGTAAGTTTACCTTTCGAATTTACAGTAGAATCGTTTTTAGCTGAAAGTGTTAGGTTGCCGTCATGTGATTGAAGTTTGACATTACCCTTTGCTCTCAATTCCAATGCTCCCTTTGCAACATCCCATGATGATGATTCGTTTGATACCATAAACATTCTTTTCGTAGTCGATGTTACGATATCATGACCAGCTCTAGTAAACATTTTATTTCCAACATCTAAATCATACTGCTGATAAACTTGTGTCTTCGAACGCCCAACAACCATTTCTCTTTTATCACCAACAACTGTTGTGGCTTTTTCTTTACCGACTGTCTGAATATAATTGCCATCAATTCTTTTAGTAAAATTTGTACTCTTTGTGCTAATTGAACTAGCTTCTATTTGAACTTCACTTCCTTTGAGTGATAATTTACCAGAAGCCTGTAATGCAATGTTATCACCTTGAATTACTATATCTTTGCCGCCCTTGATAATAATATCACCACTCGTTCCTATTTGAACACCTTTACCATGTCCTTGAATAGCAATTGTGCCATCAGATGCAATATAAACTTGAGCACCTGTTGGATGATGGATTTGAATAGCCCCCGATCCAGTTGATGTATCAACTACAACTTTACCACCATTTTGTGTTCCAATAGAATGTATTGTAGTATTTTTTACTTCTTTGCCATCTAAGTTATAGATATTACCAGCTTCAGCATTAGGATAATTTATAACAACATCCCCACCATGAATTGTATCAAGTGTTCTTGAAGCAGAAATAGAAGGTGATTCTGAAAGACTAATTCTTGATGATGGATTTAATTCATCTGACATTATGCACTCCTAATCGCAATACCATTTAGCATCTCTTGTAACCATTCATCATCAGCTGTTATAGATGTATCAATTTTATTTCTTACTACATGCATCATTATTTCTTGTATAGTTCTAATTTGAGAGTCTGTTATATATATTTCTGGCTCATAATCCAATTCTTGATTGACAAATTTATCTATACCACCAACTATGAGAAAAGAACCAGTCTTTTCTATTATAGTTTTATTAGAATAAATTCTACCGTCTCTTCCAATGACAGCATCAGCAGAAGAACCTAAATTATTGAATGTAATATTTCTATTGTCTCTTTCATGCTTCGATCTTGTAAATCTAATACTAGAAAGAGTACCTATATCATTTGTTGATAGTATATTAGTCAATTACATTTCCTTATAATCTATAATCTGCATTGTTCCAATCAGCTTGTGTTGGAACATTACCAAAACTTTTTACCACACCAGCTGCATAATTTCTAGCCGTTTTTTGATAATTGCCATCAAGATTTTTTACATGAACAGCTTCTGGTCTTTCGTAAAATGCAGTTATTGCATATACTGCATTTTTAACATCAAATAAAGGAAGCTGAAGCAATCTAGATTTAATTTTTCCACTATCACCTACGTTTGGTCCATCAATTTCTGACCAAGCAAAGTCTAATTGGCATTTCAAATCACCAGCTTTTGAACCAGGACAATTTTTATATAAATTTCTTTTTCTTCCGCCAAGCCATTGTGCTAATCCAGTAGCACCAATACTATTGGTAATTGTAGGATTCAACTTACTTTCGAAATACCAAACACCAACAAATGATGCAGCAAATAAATTTGCTTTGTCCTTTGATACTTTCCAATTGTTTATCATCTTATCTCTTAGATAATTAAAAATTGTCTTAGCATTATCTGTTGTTTGACCAGAAGTTAAAGTAGTCGGGGTTACTGCGCCTCCACCAGTTACTGCTCCTCCACCAGTAGCTCCACTTCCTACTTCTCTTCCTCTTCCAGTTGCTTTGTTAATTGTTCCAAGTACAATTGGTTGCTGAAAGTTTTCGCCATCTGCCCATATACCAACAACCCAAGTATCAGCTGTTAGATTGTGATGCCCACCAGAACCACCCTTATCAGACATAGTAACAGGATATACAACTAGAGCTTCTGGAAGCTCACTGTTTGGTATATCTGTTTGATCGTCCATATGATGAATACCAAATATTCTCACTTTGACTGTAGAATTGTCACTAGTGGTATCTTTAACGATACCAACCCACCATTTAGTATTATTGCCGTAGTAATCGCTTTCTATCGTCATAATTGAACTCTACCATCTGTTGCTAGTAGATTTGTCTGATCCATAAATCTATCAGAACCGTCTCTAAGAAGTCTAAGTGAAGTTGTTGCTGTACCATCTACTAAAATTGTATTCTTAACTTCTGATACTAAGTAAAAGCCAGACATTATAGGGTCCCAAGGAACTGTATTATCAGTAAATGATTCTAGTAATGGTATATGTATTTTCAAAACATCTCCAGGAATAATATTGATATCTGGTGGTACTGCTATAGATATATCTATTTGATTCATAGCAGTAGCATTGATAGTTGATTTGCCCCACTTGTCACGAATCTTAGGAATATCATCATTAACAAAATTGTTAATATTATATCTGACTCTAGCTAAACTCTCACTAGTAGATGCTACTGTTCTTTTTTTGCTATTAATGAAAGAAGTTGTGCTTAGCTTATAATTTCCTAGAATTGGCTTGTAGTTTTCAACAGTGTTATCTGTTTCTGGTGGCTTAGTCCATGTCTGCTTTGCCATATTTATTTCAATAAAACGATTTTGAAAATACCCACCAGCATTTTTAGATTGCGTATCATATCTCTGATTGTAAAATACATTAGCAATCAATTTCATTTCATAGTTTTGATTGTTTGCAAGAGCAGGAATATACTGAGCCAAACCTCTAATTGGAAGATAGTAGTAATCTCTTTTACTAGAATACGCAGCGTTTTTATTATCTCTTGCTTTGCCTTCTAATGTAACGAAGTGAAATCCTTCTAAGTTTTCATAAAACAAATATGAATTGTTATCCTTATTCTGAGCTTTAGAATGCTTAGCGCAAAAAGTAATTGCATTCAGAGGTCTTAGATTTGGTATTATAAGACCTTTTCGATCTGCTTGAGTTGGTTCTGTATGTATTCTTTGAACAGTACCTCCACCTAAACCACCAGAAGTTAACAATCTTCTACTCTGATTGCCTTTATACTTATCATATAAAGACATTGGAAAAATCTTTTTCAATTCGTCATAGATATACGTATTGAAAATATAATTTGCAAATTGCTCTAGTCTTAGAGTATTATTTGATGCTTTGTTTACTAGAGATATATGCTGAAATTCATTTGCCCATGATTCTACACTTACTAGATTGATGACGAGTGAAGAAGTTTTTCCCATATCTGCAACAATTGAATTCGTGATATTTTCTACTACAAATATCATTCCATATCTTTGATCTCTCCATGGTGTAGGAGAATCAAATGCATTTGGATACTGCTGATTCAATTGACTGAAGAATATTTCTTCGCCCGTTAATGGATAATTATATTGAAAGTTGACAGAATCATTTACTACAATTGTAGCTCTCATAAGAGGCTCAAAAATAGATTGATAATATGTAAATTCAATTAACTGACCAGACAAGTCAACTGGGTCTAATGGAGTGCCAGCACCATTATACTTCGACATTATTATTCGTTCTATTTCAATGCGAAGAATATCACCAGCAGGAACCGTCATACAAAAATATTCCTAAGCTCAGTTACAATTTGAGGTAAATAATTTGCTTGAAGAAGTTTAATCTGTCTCTTATTCTCATTCTTTTCTTGTTCATAATCATATACTGATACAGAAGTCCAACCTGATCTATCTTCAGATGACAATTGATTGTAAGTTTCTGAAGACATACCCCAAGACTTTCTATTGATTTTTGCTTGCGAATCGCCACCAATTCCAGTATAAATATAATGCTGAATATCAGATTTTGTTAACTGAACATTCTTATTATATTTCTTTTCCATATAAGCATTGAATTGAACATCAGTCAATGGCCAATCATAATAAGGATCAATAGTATCATTTGAGAACATAACAACCCAATCATATTCAGCTGATCCATATTCACGATACGCAACTAACTGTGGTGTATCATTCTGTCTAACAATATAAGGATAAAATGTTCCAAACTTTTCAAAAACATTTTGAATTATCTTAGCTTTTGCTAAAAGATATACAGATTGCTTATTATTATATTGTACTTTAGGTAAGTAATCGAAATATGCCATTTTTACCTACTATGAGCAGTTGTAAGTGTTCCATTAGCACCAACAAATAATGTTTCTAGTTCTTGTAATTCTAACTGAATTTCATAAGATGTTGGATATCCTGATCTAAAGAATGCTGCTTGTCCACTTCCATATGGATTTACTTGAAAGTTACTAATAAAAGAACTTCTTATGTTTGGTATATCTTTTGTTCCAGAAAAGGTGACTCTAACAACATTTGGATATGTCAATGCAAATGATGCAAAAGCTGATTTAGGGTGCATTGCTCTTTTAATCAATTCGACAATAGCTGCAATTGTTCTAGATTCAGCCTCACTTTTAGGAGAAAATCTCCAATTCAAGTTGTATGTTTTTAATCTCATACCTTCAAACGTTGATACAGTATGTGGATTAGGAACAATACCTTTACTAACTCTAGCTGCTTGAGCCAATGGACCATCACCAGCTAATGGATTTAACGCAACAGATGTAGCTATTCCACTTTTTATTTGATTGTAAGAAGCATTATCTGAAATAGCATTAAATCCTTTTGCTATGCTTTCTCTTACTTTATCAGCACCGAGAGCACCAATAGCACCTCCTGCTACCGCACCAGCTGCAGCACCACCGACACGACCTCTTCCAACAATAGCACCAAGTAGTCCCCCCAAAATAGCTCCCTTTGCTGTTCTTTCTGGACTGTTTTGAATTGTATTCAATGCATTAGTAGCAGCATTTTCGACTGCTCCGATATTTTGACCTAAAGCACCAAATATTCCCAAATTCGGTGATCCAATAGAAGCACCGTAAGAATCCAAAAAGTTCAATGGCATTGGTAATGATATAGTTCCAGTTGTTGCAAAAGTCGCATTTGTAGCAGACCTATTTCTTGTATATTGACCAATAAGAATATTGCAATATATCTGTTGTGATTTCAAATCAGATGGATATGTATAACTAGACGCAGCAGTTACAGCTGAACTTGTAGATGGTTGTGAACTACCTTGTGCTCCAGTAGCAGCAGCACTATTTGGGTCTAATGTGACATTTATAGCACCTGGTATTGAATCTTGATACATTATTCTTCCTAATAAATATATGGAATGTAATTATATTTATAAGATGAAAATGGCATACTCAGGTAAATTTAAACCAAAGAATCCTCATAAATACAAGGGAAATCCAACAAATATAATTTACAGAAGCCTTTGGGAAATGCGCTTCATGCGATTTTGCGATATGGATTCTAGAATTATCAAATGGTCTTCTGAAGAAGTTGTTATACCATATAGATCACCAATTGACAGAAGAATTCATAGATACTTTGTAGATTTTCTCGTTCAGATGAAAAAAGCTGATGGTAGTATAAATACTATGCTAATAGAGATTAAACCTGCGTCTCAGACAAGAGAACCACAAAAGCAAAGCAAAGTGACTAAAAGATATATAAACGAAGTATTCACATGGGGAGTGAATCAAGCTAAGTGGGCAGCCGCTGAAGAATATTGTAAAGATCGCAACTGGGAATTTAAAATTTTCACTGCGAAAGAACTAGGTATCAAATACTAATGGCTATATTTGCAGATAAATTAGACCCTGGTAGAACTCAGGAAAAAAGAACGCCAGATGAAATTCGTAAATGGATGCAAGGCAAGATAAATGAATTTAGTAGAATGAATGTGAATAACATTCTTCGAAGCAATCCAGATTATCTTAAAAACACAGTATTGCCAGGGTATATGTATCTATATGGTTATGTTCCAAAGTATAAAGATACTCTTCCTTACTATGATAGATTTCCTTTAGTATTTCCATGGAAGAAAGTTGAAGGTGGATTCATTGGATTAAACATGCATTATCTTCCACCATTGGGCAGAGCAAGATTGATGGATGCTCTGTATGATACTGTTAGCAATCAAAAGTATGATGAAACAACTAGACTAAGAATTAATTATAGCATTCTTTCAAGCGCCTCTAAGTTTAGATTATTTGAGCCATGTGTGCATAGATATCTTAGTAATAAGATGGTAACAAGAGCATTACAAATTCCAGCTAATGAATGGGATTATGCTCTATTCTTACCACTAGAAAGATTCTTTACTAAAGATAGAAGAATAAATAAGAACATAATCTATAAAGGTCGAGGATTTTAATGGCTTTTAATATATCAGAAATTTCATCTGTGATAAATGGCAAGGGTGGTTTAATGAAACCATCTAAGTTCTATGTTACTATCACAAGACCATTATCACTAGGAAGTGGTGACGATGAAAGAACATTGCCATTCTTATGTGAAGCTACTCAGCTTCCAGGTGTTGCTCTAACATTAGAATCAACTAGACCACTAACATATGATGCAGAGCAGAAAAGACCAAATGGTGTAAATTTTACTGATATAAGTCTGACATTCTATGCAGACAATTCAGGTACTATTTTTAATTATTTTCATAGATGGATTCATTATATTTCTAACTTCTCACAGAAGCAATCAAATCAATATTTGATGGAATATCCTGATAAATATAGAGGCACATTAAATCTATATGTATTAGATGAAGCACAAAATCAAGTATTAACATATACGATGTATGAAGCATTCCCATATCAGGTAGACCCAATTCCTGTATCATGGGGGGACTCAGATCAGATAGTAAGATTCAATGCAACATTTACATTTAGTTATTGGAACTCTTCTTCACTAACAAATGTGAGTGAAGCACATCAATTTAACATTGAGACTAATACTACAAGTAGCAATCAAACAGTAAATCTATATCCTGCGTATTCATACAACTATTCTAATCCTGTATTGAATCCATTTTATATTGCTAGCAATCCTATTCTTCAAACAGCATCAGCAGTTGGAAATATTGTTAACGTGTTTTCTAGATTATTCTAATAATGAGGTTTCGTTATGACATTACCTAAGATTAAACATCCAACATATAAGTTATCTGTTCCTTCGACAAAAAAGAGTATAACATATCGTCCATTTACTGTCAAGGAAGAAAAGATACTTTTAGTAGCTCAAGCATCTACAGAAGATGATAGTATCATTTCTGCTATCAAGCAGATCATTTCAAATTGCGTATATGATGAAATTGATGTAGAAAATCTTCCTTTATTTGATGTTGAATATATCTTCATTAATATCAGAGCAAAGTCAGTTAGTGATGTTGTTGAAGCTATTCATACAGATGAAGAAGAAGGAATTGTTGAATATGAAATCAATTTAAATGAAATTCAAGTAAAGAAAGACGCATCTCATAAGACCAAGTTTATTATCTTTGATAAGATTGGTGTTGTTATGAGATACCCAACTATGGATGAGTTATTTCAACTTCAGATAACTGATGAAAATGATGTATCGGAAGATGCTACAGAAAAAGCATTCAAATTAATTTTAAAGTGCATCAAAATGGTATATGACAATGAAAAGGTATTTGAAGAATTTGAGTATGAAGAACTTGAAGAGTTCATTCTTTCTATGCCACCAGAAGCTATAGAAAAGTTAAATTTATTTTTTGATACAATGCCATCGGTTGTATATGAAACAGAGATAACACTACCATCAGGAAAGAAGAAGAATATTGAATTGCGAGGACTGACAAGTTTTTTTACATTTTGACCGGGTATAATAATATTCCGGTCTTCTATAAAACAAACTTTACTCTAGTTCAGAATCATAAATATTCTTTAACAGAGATAGAAAATATGTATCCTTTTGAACGTGATATATTCGTTGAAATGTTAGCGCAACAAATAGAACAACAAAGAGAAGAATAATATCATGGCAGTAGGATTGCTTGGATTACTAGGAAGAACTGGGTTAGCAGCAACAAAAGCAACAGGAAAAGGCATTTTAGGAGTCGGTTCAGCTGCTGCTTCTGTTGCTGGTTCTGCTCTAATGTCATCTGCAGAAAGAGTTCAGTCTGTTACTTCTAGAGCAGCATCCATTCCAAGAGCAACCGTCTCTAGAGGGGCAAGATATCTTGCTAGAGAAGCTGGTGTTTCACCTATTTTAGATGTAATTTCTAGTAGTTTACCAAGCAGACGCAGCAGAGACGATTCTCCCAGAGAATCTTCTTTTTCTGGCGGTGGTGTTGATATTAAATTAAATGCTTTGATATCTGCTACGAGAAGAGTTGCTGATAATACAGATAAGATATCTGATACAGTAACTGCTATGAATATTCAATTGAAAGAATTGGTAACCAAAATTGGTAACATACCAGTTGCTTCTCCTGCAGCTACTGCTGGTACAGTAACACAAGCTGGGCCTTCTGGTGTTGGAGGAATCGCTAAGGCGATGGGTGCTGCTGGTATTGGTGCTTTAGCTGCTCTTTTAGGTAGCAAAGCATTAGATAGAACTGGTGATAAGAGTGGCGGCGATAAAACAGAAACACCAGAATGGATTAATAAAACATCAATA
>Ga0070750_10001492_pt1 | contig 13041 bp, 18 predicted proteins | sample VirMetDEL_Nov_24_FD_77013 | JGI IMG/M metagenome (GOLD analysis project Ga0070750, IMG submission 77013) | Aqueous microbial communities from the Delaware River and Bay under freshwater to marine salinity gradient to study organic matter... | ecosystem: Environmental > Aquatic > Marine >...
ATACAGACGAAACAGCAAACGGACCAACTACCGATTCTATTAACGCAGGTGTTACAGTAGCGAAATTTCAGTTATGTTATCTTGCGACAGACGGTGAATGGGCTTTGGCGGATGCTGACGCAGAGAGTACAAGCGTAGGTATGTTGGCGATAGCATTAGAAGCTGGAACAGACACTAATCCAATGAAGGTAGCTTTGTCAGGCTCATTTGTTCGTGATGATACATGGAACTGGACTACTGGCGATGAGTTATATGTTAGCACAACAGCGGGTTCTATTACTGCAACAGCTCCAAGTGGTACAGCGGACGTTGTTCGTGTGGTTGGTTATGCAGTAAGTGCGGATGTAGTATATTTCTTACCAAGCGGAGCTTGGGTAACAGTAGCGTAGAGGATATTATGAAAAAGTATATACAATATAACAAGACAACAGGTAGAATCAAGGCTGTCACTTCTGGTAAAATATTGAAAGATAAAGATGGTAATATATATCAATTGGCTGCTTCCGTGTCTGATGATATGCCAATTTTACAAGTTGAAGTTAATGACAACATAGACCTTGAAGATAAGAAAATCGACATTGCAACTGGTAATATTATAGATAGACCTATAACACCTTGGAGGGCTTTCGAAAAGGAATGGAGCTTACAAAAAGTCGTTAAACACTTGATAACAAGTGAGGGAACTCGTTTGACCTTGCAGAACGCTATCAAGGATTTGCGAGCCGAAATGATAGAGGATTAGATGGCTGTAATATCAAGCATACAGGAAGTTGAAATATCAGTTGGAAGTGGCTCCACCTCTGGAACAGCTACAATATCATCCGTTACAACTGCTAATTCCATAGTGCTATTTAGCTATGCCTTTTATGGTGGTCAACGTCAGACCTCAACCATAGACGCTGGAGACCACATCCTATTTGGTGTAGAGTTAACAAATTCTACCACGGTAACTGCGTATCGTGATACGAGCAACCAAGCCGCAACGGTTGTAGCAACTGTAATAGAGTTTGATTCTAGTGTAATAGACTCTATACAATCTGGTACCATAGCCACTAGCTCAAGTAGTGGAACGGATACGATAACATCGGTTAATACAAGTCGCTCGGTTGTCATACATCAGGGGCAAAAGTCAGATGACACTGGTAATGATATATTCAGTGGGATTCACACTTTATCGTTAACTAATTCTACGACCGTGACGGCAACTAATAGTTTATTGTTCGGCAGTAGTAACGCCACTCTTTACTACACTGTGATAGAGTTTGCAAGTGGGGTGGTAGATTCGGTGCAAGAATTTGATATAACAATCGCCTCGGGAACAAGTAACACAGCAACTATAACATCCGTAGTAACTGGTCAATCCTGTATATTTGCAGGAGGACTAAGACCCACAAGCACAAGCGATAGGTTTTCAAGACCAGACCACTTACCTAAAGTAGAACTGACCAACTCAACCACAGTAACAGCTACGATTGATACCGCTGATGCGGCTTATGCTCCCAAAATAGTAGGAACGGTTGTTGAATGGAACTCTGATTATATTGAATCAATACAGCGTGGAACTTATACGTTTGTTAGTTCTAGCGCAAATTCTATAACGGCAATCACATCGGTGGATACTAGTAAATCGTTTGTGCAATGCCTAGGTGCAAATTGTGGTGATGTGAGCTTGAATCCAGAAGACCAGTTTTTTACAGCGGAAATTGATACTGCTACAGCTATAAGATTTAAAAAAGGTACTACAGGTACCACAATGTCTATCCCGTATGAAGTGGTTGAATTTTCGGATGGACCAGCGGCAGGTTACGCCAACAATGTAAACGGTGTATCAAATGCTGCTATAGGCGAAGTTATAGATGTGTTAAAAGCTAATATTGATAATGTGATGGGGTCATAATGACAGAGGAAATAAAAAACATCTTAGAGGATATTGATGAGTTGAAACGTTCGGACAAAGATGGGGCGATATCTATTGCTAAACTTGAGGCAAATGCTTTAGCGAGCGTTGAAATTCAAAAAGACCATTCCTCGGAGATAAAACAACTTAGAAAAAGTAAACATGAGCACGCTAACGTCTTACAGAGGACATCTTCTCAGGTGGGTAACTTGGAGAAATCCGTAGATCGTATGGAGAGAGGTCTAGATATGATGGGTAAAGATATAGACATCATAAAAAACCATGTGATTAAAGATGAAGGTCAGAAGTCCATATATGGTCCAATGGCACAAAAGGCGGTAGGGGTTGTTATAACATTAGTTGTATCTGGATTATTAGCTTTAGTTTTCATTAAAGGTGGTCAGATTAATTAATCATTTACATTACATAAATGTCGTGTATAGTTTACATATAGGAGAAATAAAATGAGTAGAACAGTTAAACTAGTTGATAGTCGGGTTATTACTGCGGCAGGGACAGTTACAGATACATATGGTGAAGTTCACGAAGACGTGCAGGGTATGAGCCTTTGGGCTAATTTTACACATGGCTCAGGTGGCACAAGCTGTAAAGCTTATGTTCAGACATCTTTTGACGGCACTAATTGGATAGATGTAGCGTGCTTTGCGTTTACAACATCTTCCGCAGGTAAGACTTTGTGCGTCAAAGGGGATCAGGCGGATGCGGCGGCCAATACGGCAACTGACGGTTCTTTGAGTGACGATACCGCTACTTTTGGCGTTGTAGGTAGATATATACAGGTTAAAACAGTTAGCGTAGGTACATACGGTGATTCAACAACTTTAGACCTTTGGGCTAAATTTAGAGGTTAGATATGAATTATTCGTTAAGTTTAGTTACAGCCCCTAGTAAAGAGCCTATACAGGTTAACGAGGTTAAACATGCCCTACGTATAAGCCACAGTAGGGATGATTCTCTTATTGAATCTTATATTACGGTAGCTAGGATAAACGCAGAAGCGTTCACACGTAGAGCCTTTATGACTCAAACTTGGCAAATGTTTATGGATAGCTTCACAGGTTATAGTGAAAACTACCCTTGGTGGACTGGTCCGGGTGACAATATTATTAGGAATCTCATTGAACCTAATTGTATTGAGATACCTCAAGCCCCTTTACAAAGTGTAACGCATCTTAAAACCTATGATGATTCTGATTTAGCTACAACCTTTTCTTCTTCAAGTTATTACGTCTCAACTTATTCTGGACCTTCCGCTAGACCGGGTAGTATAACTTTAAGGGAGTCAGACACTTGGCCGACTTTCGATAGGGTTAAAGACGGCATAGAGATACAGTTTGTAGCGGGTTACGGTAGTAATGCTTCAGATGTGCCGAGGCAGATAAGGACAGCAATACAAGAAGAAGCAATATTTTTATATAATAACCGAGGTGCTTGCTCAGGTTCAACAGTATTTAGCCCGACAGCTAAAGCCCTGCTGTCACCTTTCAAAGTGATGAAGATTTAATATGGCGTTTAAATGTTGTGATTTTGCTCAGGAAGCTAATGAGATAATAACTATCAGAAAACAGATACTTACTAGCGACTCGCACGGTGGTCAAACTATGAGTTGGGAGGTTGTGTTAGAACCTTGGACGTGGGTTAAACCTGTTTCAGACTTTAACGTTGCAGAGCAATATAAAAACGACCAACTACAGGCTACGGCTACACATAAGATGGTTATACGTTTCGATCAGGATTTTAAGAACGTTAAAGACTTTGCAGCTTACAGTATCTTATTCGACGGTAGAACTTTTAATATTTTAAATATTAAAAACTTTGACAATACGATGAAAAACTACGGTGAGGAGTTTCAAGAGATATTAGCTCAGGATAATGGTCCGGAGGTGGAGGCAGACTAATGGGTAAACCTTCAATTAGAATGAAAGTCATAGGTAAGAGAAAACTACGCTCACAATTAAAAGAGATGTCAGACGACCTCCGTTTAGATTTAGCTAAGAATATGCGAGCTGTGATGCCCGCTATGGAAAAGGACGCTATAAAGAGAATAGATACAGGGGTTAGGACAGGTAGAAAATATACTAAATCCGACGGATCAGAAGGTGTTCGCTCTGCTCCAGGAGAGTTCCCTAAGACAGATACGGGTGATTTAGTCGATAGTTTTTCTAAAAAAGTACTGGTTCGTAAAAATAAGGTCATAGGTGTTTTACAGAATCATTCTGACCACGCTTTCGATCTTGAGTTTTCTCCTTTATATAAAGGAGGCAGACCGTTTATGCGACCCCTTTATCACGCTTGGCAAGAGCTACTTAGGGTTAAGTTTCAAACGGTTATACAAAGAAGTGTGAGGGGTAACGGCAAATGAGCGATACAACTTTATCGGCACTAAAAGGTGTAACGACTAGATTACTTGCGTATACAGATTTAACAGACGTGGTTGGTACTAAGATTTATTCTAACGTACCACAGCAAACTAGTTTTCCATACATCTATATGGAGATGGAATCTTTCGATTGGAGTCAGCAAGATGACGCTAACCTTAGGCATATCTTAAAGATACACGCATATAGTAGAAACAGTAGTCCTAAAGAAGTGATGACCATAAAGCAAGAATGTTACAACGCTTTGAACAGACAGGAAGAAAACATTTCCCTTGACGTTGGTGTTATGGTAATATTACAATATAGTGGCATTTCTACAACGTTCAAAGAAGTAGACGGGAAGACTTGGCACAGTGTAGTAGAGTTCGAGCTTATAATAGATTAGGAGTTTTTCAAAATGGTAGCGCAACAAGGCAGGGATTGTATATTAAAAAGAGGTGACGCAGCTTCGCCTGAAGTTTTCACAGCGATAGCGGGTGCAACTTCAACAGGTATATCTTTTTCAAACGGTGAAGTAGATATAACCACTAATGATGAGGACGGTATTAAAACCTTACTTGCAGGTAAATATGGATTAGCAGGTTCAGTTAGCCTTAGTGGTATTTTTAAAGATGAAGCTACTATTTTAGCAGAGAGAACTGCTATGTTGGCGGGAACCATAAACAATTATCAGTTAGTTATACCAGGTTCAACTGCCGGAGAAACTTACGAATTTGCGGGGATGATTTCATCTTTTGAGTACACAGGTGAGATGGATAACGCATTGTCGTATACGATAACTATTAACACTTCGGGAACAATAACAGCATCATAACATTTAAGAGGACATATGGAAGTAAAAATAGGTAACGATAAAATTAACATTGAGTTAAATTTTAAACGTATCAGTGAAATAGAGAAACAAGTTGGTTCAATCTATTCTTTGTTAGAGAAAGTTACAAATAAGGAGATTAGCTTTTCCGATGTTATCTGTTTCTATTATAACGGTCAGTCCGATGCTTCCTACAGTGAAGAACAACTTTACAAAATGATAGCGAAGGACGGTTTAACGGTTCATATTGGTAACGTCTATAATATTACATTAGAGCTTTTAGTTGGTGAAGAAACTGTTTCCAAAATCACAAAGGAAGCTGAGAAGGAAGAAGCGGATAATTTAAAAAAAAATTAACCGTTAAAACTTCTAAGAGGGTAAAAACTTACACAGAGGTTATGTTCCCTGTAGCTGTAACGATTTTAGAGTTACAACCTTCTGAGTTTTGGCAGATGACACCTGAAGAATTTAGATGGATTTGGGACTTTAAATTCAAAGGCGATAAAGAGCAAGTTGAGGAACGTATTGAGAGGAATAAAAAGATTCTCGAATTACCTGAAGCCAGACCATCTAAGAGTATAAAGAGAAAGCAATGGCAGTAACCTTAGAAACATTAGCATTACAGATAGAAGTAAACCATCAGGACATGGTGGCAGGTCTAAATAAAGCTGAGAAGTCTGTTGAAAAGTCTACAAGTAAGATGACAAAGCATTTTAAAAAACTCGCAGCTAAGTTAGCTATCGGTGCTACGGTGTTCAAGGTGGGTAAGGCTTATTTAGCTGCCGCAGATAAGATGCAGCAGTTGGATTTTAGGTTGAAAGCCGTAACAGGAAGTATGACTTCAGCTAATATTGCTATGGAATATGTGATAAGTACCGCAAATCGTCAGAACGTATCTATAGCACGTATGGCCGACGCTTACACCAGATTATTACCGTCAGTAAAATCAGGCGCATTGGAGATGGGTGAGATGCGCACCATCGTGGAACTTATTAACGATAACATGAAAGCTTTCGGAGTTACGGCAGGGAACGCTGAAAGACTATTCTTTGGGTTATCTCAGTTACTTGGTTCGGGTGTCGTGACGATGGAGAACTTAAAGCAGGTTACGGAGCATTTACCCGGATCACTTATGGACCTTGCGTCGGCTATGGGCACTAATCTGGACGGTTTAATAGACATGGTGTCAACAGGTAAGGTAACCGCTGAGATGATGAAAGGTCCACTAACGGAAGCTTTAGGTAAGAACACAGGGGCGGCCGAGTCTATGGGTAATACCTATGACTCAGCTAAAGTAAAGTTAAAAAACACCTTCGATGAGATGGCTAGAGGTTCATCCATATTAGATGTGGCGACTTTAGCTATAAATACCCAAACCGAGGCATTAAAAGCTACAAATAAGGTTTACTTACATTTGGAGAACATAGGTAGGAAAAGGGCAGACTTATTCCATAACCTATGGAAATCCAGAAAAGAAATAGAGGAAGAAGAAAAGTATTTCAGAGAAGCTGCGGAGAGAGGTAATAAGGTAAGGGAAAAACAAGCTAAGATAGCTGAGGAAAATCTTAACCGAGAGGCCGAAGCTCAGAAGAAGCTCAATGAAGCTATTGCGGCTAAGGTGGCCTTAGAGGAAGAGCAAAAAAAATTAAAGCCCAAATTAGAGGAAATAGAAGAAAGAATTATGGGTGAGCAGCAGCTAATCATGCACAAGTATGAGAAAGAAAAAGAGCTACTTCGTCAATTTGAAGAAAATAAGTTAGAAATAAAAGGTGGTTATATTGAAGCTGAGAAGGAACTAAGACGCCAAGCTGGAGAAGAACTTAAAGAGATTGACGATAAGAAGAATGAGGAAAGACGTGAAGCTGAGGCTAAACTCTACGGAGACCTGTTCGCCAAACAGCAAGAATTTTCAAACAAATTTAAGAAGTTAAAAGAGTTAGAAGGTAGCCAACTTATCGCAGGGACGATAGGTACGTTAATGACGGTAACAAGTGAGGCGGCTAAACATAATAAAAAAGCTTTTGAACTGCATAAGGCATTAGGTATAGGTCAAGCGGTCATATCTACTGCTGCGGGTATAACTAGAGCTTTTCAGGACTTCCCTTTTCCAGTAGCTGCCCCAATAGCGGCAGGTATAGGTGCCCTAGGTGCGGCTCAAATAGCTACAATAGCTAGTCAGCAGTTCCAAGGTGGAGGTTCGTCAGGAGGGGGCAGTGGGGGTACAGCTTCAATAAGTTCCGCAGGTTCCTCTACTCAATCGGGAGGGTCTCAAGAAAGCACAAGAGGCTTAAATATAGGTATAAGTGGTGTCGACAAAGATCAATCATTCTCAGGTCAACAGGTTAACGAGTTGATTAAAGCTATAAATGAGGAAGTTGAGAACGGTGCAGTAATTAAAGGTTTGAGTGTTGTGTAATGGCGTTAGTAATATCAGGTGCATTGGCTTTAAGTACTACAGCGGCAGAGCAGTCGTTAAAGTATCCTCGTTTCGGTTATGCTAATGTTCTTCGTCAAAGTGACTGCACGATAACAGCGAGTACGGAAGATGGTGACAACGACGGTGAGAGTGTTATCAACGGTTTAACTTATGACTTTTGGGAGCCAACGGCGGTACCTGCAACCTTAACCTTCGAGTTTTCAGAAGCAGTTACAGCGGACTATTGCGGTATAGCAGGGCATACGTTGACTGAGACAGGTAATCAGGTTGAGTTAGAGTATTGGGACGGTTTATCTCCAGGTAGTTGGGTGTCGTTAGGATCAGTTCTACCTGGTAGTGAGAACGGCAATAAGACAATAATGTTCATATTTGACGAAGTTACGTCTTCCAAGTTCAGAATAACTTTATCAGGTGGCACAGGTGCAACTATGCCGTCGGTAGCGGTGGTTAATATTGGTAGTGTTCTGGTTTCCCAACGTATGATTTACGGAGGACATACCCCTATAACATTATCTAAGAACACGGTTATTCGTCCTCAATCTTCTGAGAATGGACAATTCTTAGGTCGTTCCATAATAAGAGAAGGTGCCTCCACGACAATAGCTTTAGATAATCTTACAGCACCTTGGGTTCGTTCAGACTTCTACCCCTTCATGGAGAGCGCAAGGGTTTATCCGTTCTTCTTCGCTTGGCGACCAACAGTAACTTACGCAGATGAGGTAGCTTATGTCTGGACAAATGGTGATATATCTGTTACAAACAAAGGTCAGGCGAACTTAATGACCACAAGCTTTAAAGTTGAAGGATATATTGAGTAATGGTAGATGAAAACACTATAGGTAGAGAACCTTTAGTTATAGTTGAGATAGACCAAGACTTCTGTAGTAGAACTTACGGGACAGCTCCCTGTACTGCCGCAGTGAACACAACGGGGGCAACCAAATGTTTTAATACTTTCAAAACATGTCAAGATACTGCCAACTACGATAAAACTACTTTAACTTTGAAGTTCGTTAAACCTAACAGCTCTTTCCCAAAAGGTGAATTCTATATCCCGTCATTAGTAGATGTAACCAATATTCCAAGTGAACTTAGCATAGGTTCATCTGACCCGGACAGTAGACCTCTAGGTAGAAACTCTTCAATAAGAATCACTTTCAAAGACCATCCTTATAATGATAAACTAGTTGACCCATATAGGTCTGATAGAAGTTACGACCCACTACAACAAAGTTTCTTCTGGTCGAAGTGGTTAAGTAGAAACCCTTACTATCAAAATAGACCTCTCAGGGTGAGGCGTGGGTATGTTGGTCAAGATGTTGCCGACATGCGAGTTTACAATTACTTAATACAAAGAATAGATGGTCCTGATTTTAACGGTAAGGTTACGGTTGTAGCTCAGGACGTTTTAAAACTAGCTGATGATAAACGTGCACAATGCCCTGAACCAAGTACAGGTAAATTAGACTCAGGTATATTGTCGGGTGCAGGTTCTTTAACCTTGTCGCCATCAGGTATAGGTAACAGCGAATACCCCTCATCAGGTACGGCTATAATTAGTGACGAGATTGTAACATACACCCGATCAGGGGATACCGTAACGTTAACCGCAAGAGGTTTATATGGTACTGAGGATGTTGACCACGACGCAGATGAAACTTTCCAACAAGTTAAGATATATAGTAACGAAAGAGTTGACTTAGTTATTAAGGATTTACTTGAGAACTTCGCTTCTGTAGATAGCTCATATATCCCTGCCTCAGATTGGTCAACCGAAGCCTCTACATATTTATCAGGATTCACTCTTAATGCTAAGATAACTGAACCAACAGGTGTGACCAAGTTATTGTCAGAAATAGTTCAACAATGTACGTGTTATATTTGGTGGGATGAGGTGGATCAGGAGATAAAGTTCAGAGCTATTCGTCCGGCTGTCCCAGATGAGACGGTGATTAAAGAAGTGGATGAATCGGCTAACATAGTGGCTAATTCTTTGAAAATAGAAAGACGTACCACTGAGAGAATATCACAGGTTTGGGTGTATTTCGGATTATATAATCCTACAGAATCTTTAGATGACGCGTCTAACCACAGAAGATTAAACATTACAATTGACACTGACGCTGAGACGACTAATGAATATGGTGAAAAGAGAGTAACCAGAATATTCAGCAGGTGGTTCGATAGCTCCAACGCTGGTGCGGCTAACACGGCATCAAGTAGGTTACTTGCCAGATATCGTGACGACCCTATCTACATCACATTTTCTATGGACGCTAAAGACCGTAGTATTTTATTGGGAGATGTGATAGAATTGACACATAGGTCGTTAGTTGACTTTAGAGGTGCACCTCGTGTTGACGTACTTCAGGTGGTTAAGATAACTGAAGTTGAAGACGGGCACAGATACGAGTACAGGTGTCAGGCGTTCGGTTTCGCAATATCTGGATTTGGATCTAGGTTCGCTTACATAGAGGATAACGCACAAACAGATTACGATAATGGTTCAACGACTGACGCAGATAAAAATTTCGGAGGATTCATATGTGATGATTCCACAGAATCGTTCCCGTCAGATGATGGTGACGCATACAGGATAGTTTAGGAGATAAATTATGGCAACATACAGTGCAATAGCAACATCAGAATTAGCGGTTAATAAACCAGTCACTTCTTCTCTTATGACAAGATTAAGAGATAATCCTATTGCTGTATTTGAGCAGTTAGGATATTCAACAACATCTAGGGTTTTTGTAAGCGCAGAATACGCGATAGGATCAGGAACGTCGTACACTATCCCCCACGGTTTAAGTATAGCTGCATCTGATATTACGAAAACTGATTTTGAAATTTTCCTAGTTTGTAAGACAGCTGAGTTAGGATATGCTGTAGGGGATATCGTTAGATTTGATAGTATGCATCCTACATCAGCATCAACGGCCGGTGTTGGAATAGTGGTAATAATAGATAGTACAAATATTAAAATTAAATTCGGTAATAATTCACCTAACGGTATATATGCTTTAAGTTTCGCTACAGGTGCGCCAACAGGGTTCACAACAGCTAACTGGAAAGTTATTTTTAAATTAAGAGGTTGATATGGCATTAGCTAGATGGCAGGGTACGGTTTTAGATAGTTCAGGAGATGTGGTTGCTTCTGCAACAGTTGCGGTGTATTCCGAAACAACAGGAGCTTTAGCTACTATTTATTCGGATAGGGCCGGAACAGTTTCTATAACAAACCCGACTACGGCTGATTCAGATGGATTTGTAGGGTTTTATGCATCAGGAGATGCTTATAGGATAGTGGCCACATCGGGTGCAACCAGTAGGGAGTTTAGGTATGTTGGTATAGGTACCAACTCTGAAAGAGATTTAGAACTGGTGACGATAGCTGAATCAACACAATCAAACGTTACTGGGGTAACGGCATCGGGTCTAAACTTATATCGTAAAATAAGTTTGGAAGTAGATTACTTGTCGTCGGTTACAGACGATGTTGAGCTTAACGCTAGAGTATCAATAGATGGCGGTTCGACGTATGTAACCTCGTCTAGTTACACATACACGTTAGATAGGAGAACGTCCACCACTCCGGCTTTAGCGGGGTCAGGCGGTACGACAGGTTTTGCCCTTAGTATCTCTTTAGGTACAGGTGTAGGTGAGTTTTATCAAGGTGTTATAACTTTACAGAACCACACATCTACTGCTACATTTAAATACGTTAACGCTTACGGATCAGTATATGACTCTGCACCGGTATTTAGGGCGGCTGACTTTAGGGGACTTGTTGCTACAGGCTCAGCAATAACTGACTTGCAGTTGTTCGCTTCTTCAGGTAACATTAACTATAAGGTAAGATTAAGAGGAGAGTTATTATAATGGATAAAGAACCCGTTCAATTAGAACTTAATTTACATGTTGACCATGATAACCCCGGAGGATTATCTTCTTCGGTGGATATCGATACAGATATAAAAATAGATGTAGAAAATGAACAATAACCCGTTGGTGTTACAGAATGAGGAGTACCTTTTACCCGCATCTTACACTATAGTGGAATCAGTTCCTAGTGCACAGATAACGTTTAGTAGGAGTGGAGGAGCTTCTTATTTCGATAGTACAGGTAAATTAGTCAGATCCGCAGGGAATGTTGCTAGAGCAAACGCCTACCTTCAAGATGGTTCCGGCGATTTCGGACTATTTATAGAAGGTGGCTCAACTAACGTCTGCCTACAGTCTGAAGACTTGTCTACCACTTGGACAACTAATAATAGCACGGTTGTGGATGATTCTGAAACAGCACCCGATGAGATAGGGACCGCTGACCTCATATTTGCCGATACCGCTACCGATGTTCACAATATTGAGCAAACTTTTACAGGCTCCACGTCTAACAACTTCACAGCTTCTGTGTTCGCCAAACAAGGCTCCTCAACTGATTTGCATCTAAGAGTGTCAGATACAACTGATTCTCATTATATAGATATGATAGTGGATTTATCTGACGGCTCAGTTAGTCAAGCTGCGGCAGCTACAGGTGCTAACGCTACTTTAAATGACAGCGGCGTTGAGTCTTATAACGACGGTTGGTATCGTGTTTGGATATCAGGTATAGCAGATAGTACAACCACATCGCAAAAGTTAGTTGTAGGTATCGCTGACGGAACAACGTTAAGTTTCACCGGTGTAGGTGATGAGTCTATATCTGTGTGGGGATGTCAACTTGAAGAATCTGACATACCTACAACATACATTAACACATTCGGTACGTCTTCCACTAGGGGTGCAGATGAGTTCTTATTGGATTTAAGCTCATATAGTTGGTTCAACAACACTGAAGGTACGATAGTTGTAGACTTTAAGCGTTACGCTGAAGTTGATAATACTAAAACTATGGTAATTCAATTGGATGATGGCGACGTTGATAACTCTATTAATATATTTCAGTCGGCTACATCTAAACAGATTGTATGTGAGGTTACAGACACAGCTTCATCGCAGGTTTCAATTACCACATCCACAGGTGATTCTAACATACGGGCGAAGGTCGCTTTCGCATATAAAGCTAATGATTTCGCTGTATCTGTTAACGGTGCGGCTGTTTCTACAGATACATCTGGCACTGTACCTACAGGTATTGTTAACATGCGTATAGGTTATGACGAGACAGGTAGTCAGTTAAATGGTATAATAAGAACATTAACATATTATGACACAAGACTTGACGACGCTGACTTAGTGGCGTTAAGCACATAGAGGACGATATGAAAATAACTTTGACAAGATTTTATAACGGCGAAGACTGTACGTTAGGTGCACTATCTAACGATAAGGGTTTATTGTGTTATATGTTGGAAAATCCTTGGTTAGATAATGAACCTTTCAAATCATGTATACCTGAAGGGACTTACCCGTTTAAATCATACACAAGTGATAAGTTCCCATATACTTGGGAGATATATGATGTTAAAGGTAGGTCAGGTATATTAGTACA
>Ga0070750_10001494_pt1 | contig 13036 bp, 5 predicted proteins | sample VirMetDEL_Nov_24_FD_77013 | JGI IMG/M metagenome (GOLD analysis project Ga0070750, IMG submission 77013) | Aqueous microbial communities from the Delaware River and Bay under freshwater to marine salinity gradient to study organic matter... | ecosystem: Environmental > Aquatic > Marine > Coastal...
ATTCTGCTTTAGATAATGTACAGAATAATATCAGAACAGCGGCACGTACTGTTAATTCAATGGCGCCTGAAGGTGAGCGACTAGCTTACATTAATCCACAAGAAGAAGGTATCTTAAGGTTATTAGGAGGTTCAGGTGAGCCCGAGCCTATCACTGGTATTCCTTCCTTTGCTCCTCCAGGTAGAGGGTCAAATACAAGACATTCTGGATTCACAGGATCATATAGTAGAAGCCCTAGCGGTGGCGGTGGTGGTGGTAATAAATCGTCAGCATTCTCAGGCAATGTTCAAAATAAAAGTGATCAACAAAAAATGCTAGCAGAAATTGACAAAGCGATGGAAGCTAGTAAACCAAGTACTGCTTATAAAGCAAGTCAACCTAGCGGAGGTTCCATGGCAGTATCCCCTGAGACAGGTGGAAGACAAGCTTATTACGCAACGGATGCTGCTAGTGCAGAAGCTGTAGCCAAAGCACGGGAAGCGGCGCAAAGAGCTAGCGCAGGTAAATCATATAGTACTTTTGCCGAAGCGATGGGAGCTTCACAAGAGCAACCAGAATTACAAACGATGGTTGATTTAGCTAAAGAAGGTGCGCAAGAGAAAAAAGGTTTCTTTGAAAATTTATTTAGCACTGTTGGTAAATTTACACCCTTTGGTTTGCTAACAGGTGCATTAGAAGATTATAATTTTAAATGGTATCTAGAAAATGTAGATCCTGATATGGGTAAAAAGTTCGCGGCTTTATCTGAAGCGGAACAAGAAAAACTAAAAGAAAATAAATATTTAATTCCTGGTTATGATGCGTACTGGGAAGGTCGCAGAAAACAAATGATGGAAGAGCAGGCTGAAAGAAGTAGAGGTGGTGACAAATCACCCGCGCCTGTTGTAACAGAAGAAGTAGAAGAAGAAGAAAAGGAAGAAGAGGATATTATAGATTTCTTTGATTATTATAGAAGATTTAAACAACCCATGTCGTATGAAGATATTATTAAAAGAGCTTATCAAGGAAGCTCAGGACCTTTATTGGAATCATTTCAAGAAGCTAAAAATAGAGAAGAAGATGAATTTAAATTGGGTTTGGATGACCCAATTCTTTTTAGAGAACTATAATAATGGCAATATTAGATTTTTTATTTGGAAGTAAACAGGCTCAACAAACATCTACTTCGCAAGTACAACTACCAGAGTATTTAGAAAGAGCTACCGAATCATTAGTAGCCACTGCAGGTGATGTAGCGAAAGAAGGATACATTCCGTATACTGGTCCAAGACTAGCAGGACTGTCTGCGATGGAACAACAAGCTATTGCAGATGCTCAAGCAGGTCGTGGTGTTGGCGGTCTCAGGGGGGCACAGGCATACACTGCAGCGACAGCCGCGGGGGCGCCTTTAACTGGGGCAGAAATTTCCAGCTTCATGGACCCGTACATGACGAATGTGGCGGACATAGCAGCCAGAGAATTAGAACGTAGATCAAACATCCAAGCACAACAACAAAGCGCTCAAGCCGCGCAAGCTGGAGCATTTGGTGGTTCACGTCAGGCGGTATTAGAAGCAGAGCGTCAAAGAAATTTACAACAAGGTATTGGTGATATCTATACACAAGCACAATCCCAAGCATATCAAACAGCGTTGAATGCGGCACAGCAACAAAGAAAACAACAACTAGCTTCTGCTGTAGGTATGGGGCAACAGGCAACAATTGCAGATACACTAGCTCAAGCAGACATCAGACAACAGATGGGTCTTGGTGGTTTACAAAGATCAATGGATCAGCAAGCATTAGACTTAGGTTACCAAACATTCTTAGCAGAAAGAGATTACCCAAAGACACAGCTTGGATTCTATTCAAACATTTTACGTGGCGTACCTTATGGTTCAACCACAACAACAATAGGAACACCTCCACCACAACCAAGTATCTTCTCACAGATAGCGGGCGCAGGTATTGGCGCGCTCGGTGCAGCGGGAAATCTGGGTTTAGGTTGGAGTGATATTACAGGGTTTTTTGGTTAATGGCTATACAGTATAATGATGATGGGTCAATGACTATTCAGTTGGGTGATGATTATTCTTTACCTGCAGAGTTATTTCGAAATATAGTTAATCCTAATGAGCAGATAGAAGACATGTCTGTACCTTATGTTGCGCCAAAAGATATTAATTTAGAAACTGTTTTAAAAGATTTAGATAAATTTATTGGTGATTCTAAAAAAACTAAATCTAAAGAAAAACCTCCTGTAGATATTCCTGTTAATCCTAAATCAAAGGGTGATCCAGAAGTTTTAAAAACAATAATAGACAGAGCTGTAAATGACCCAAGTATGTTCGATGAGCTTATGGAGCGTACAATAAAGCCAATGGCAGAAGAGGCCAAGGGATTAGGCATAGAAGGTTTGAAAAATTTTAATGACTTCTTAATGGCTATAATTCCTGATAAAGTTATTCAAGATACAATAAAAAGTAAAGGTAAAGTTGATGGTGTTCCTGGTTCAGACAAAGGAATAACTGCTTTAGATGTGTTTAATAATTTAAGAAAAGCTAACCAAGAAGCACTAAGAGCAGCAGAAGAATTACCAGAAGTAAAAATAGAAGAAGCGGCTGGTGCTAATTTAGAAGAAAATGCTATATCTAAAACTAAAGTTAAAGGTGAGAAACCAGATGGTCCTGACATTGTATTAAAAGATAAACCAGAGCCACCATCTAAGATAGGTAAAATTATGAACAAGCTTTTAGCTAAAGATGATTTCTTATTAGATTTAGGTTCGCGTCTTATGAAAGGGGAAGGATTATTTCCTGGAGCAATTGAAGCAGCTAAGACACAAAAAGAAGCAGACAAATCTGCAGCTGCGACAGCACTATCAAATATTTTAACACAAGCTACCATCAAAGAAAAGTTAAAAGGTACTGACTTAATGAGAGAAGCAGATGCTTACGCTTTAAAAACTTCTGGTGGAAAACCTGGCAGTGATGCATATAATAAAGCATATACTCAGTACATGGATTTTATTGCCGAAGGTGATAGAGATTTGATGAGTCCGCAAGATTTAGTAATGCTAAGTATGTTTGGTTCACAAACAGGAAATGAGAATTTACAAAAATACACAGACGCACTTTTAAATCAATATTTAAAACAATCTGGTATTTCATCCGATGCAATGGGTGGTACTGGTGGTGCGAGTGGTCCCGCCATTATTGATAGTTTCAATACTGGCACATAAAACTAAAGAGGCGCAAGCCTTTTGAATACACGTAAGTGTAAAGGAATATGGCAGAATTAAAAGACTTACAAGCATTAGTAGATCAGTATAGAACTGAGCAAGATATTAATGCTTCTGTTTCCGCGCAAGGGGGCACGCCAATTCCTCAAGAATCTGAATTTAATCTTCACAGAATATCAGATGATCCAAACGCTCCTCTTATAAAAATACCTAAAAACGCTTCGCCAGAAGATGTAGAAAAATATCTCCAGTCTGATGAGCTAGCCGCCAGAATATTTAATCAAGGTTATTTGTATTTGCCTGGTGTTCCAACCAGCGAAAGACCAGCCGCGCGAAAAATTGAAGCGCCTACTATGGAAGAGAAAGGTGATTTCACACGAGGCGCTGAACCTATTTTCGGAATATTAAAACAAGTCTATCCTACAGCTAAAGCAATGGTTGCAGACTTTATTGGAAATGAAGAGATGCAACAAGAAGCCAATAGAGTTATTAGACAGTACCAACTAGACTCAGCAGCTAAACAATTTTTTACTACGCCAGAAGGTGAAGTTAAATACTATGAACAAAGTTTAGAAGATATATTTACATCAGGAGATGAAAGAAAGCTTGGAGACTTTATAGATTATTTACAATACGGTGGTGGTATGATTGCTGCATCAGCCATTCCTGCTGTTGTAGCTGCAGTTGCTACATATTTTACAGGAGGTAGAATTGCTCCTGTATTAGGACAAGCCGTAGCAAACTCAGCCGCTTTTGGTTATCCTTTAGTGTATGGAAAACAACTAGAAGAAACTGACGATCCTAATCTAGTATATACACTAGCAGGCGGTTCAGTATTTGGTGCAGTAGAATCTGTGCTAGGTGCTCCATCTAGATTCTTCACAGGAACAATGTCAAAAAAATTAGGATCAGAAGTTGTAGACGGATGGGCTAAAAGGTTTATCAAAGGCGGTGTTAAGTCAGGTGCACTTGAGGCTGTTGCTGAAATTACACAAGATTCTATTGTAGAAACCGCAGGTGCTGCTGAAAGAGTTGGTGATCTAAGAAATTTACCACAAGAATTGTCCACAGTTTTTGCTGATAAACAAATACAAAAGAATTTAAGAGAAGCAGGTTACATGGGATTTGCGGGTGGTTTTTTATTTGGAGGTCCTGCTAGTGTTATTGCAGGTTCTAAAGCTAAGCAAGTATATGAAACATCTAGAAAGTTTGATGGACAATCTAAATCTATTTCTTCTACCAATTTTAACGATCCTGAAGTAGAACAGTATAGAGATAAAAAAGTTACATTAAGTAACGTAACTGATTTAAAAGACAAAGATGGAAACATATTAATTGATAGTGAAGGTAATCCTATAACTCCGACATTTATAGTATTAGGTACTACAGATATAGATGGTGAAAAACATGTAACATTACTAAACACTTCAGATAAACCCAACGATGTTCCTAGTATAACTATTCCCGCAAAAGACGCTCCTAATTTAATTAACATTTATGAAGAACCTAAACCTGTAGAAAAAACAGAAGTAATAGAAGAGGCAATTCCTGAAGGTCCTACTGTTACTCCAACACAACAAGCACAAAAAGAAAAAAGAAAATTAGTTGGAGTTACGCAAGATCAAGCCGACGCCATTCAAGCAGACATGCGTAAAGGAATGTCTTTTGATGAGGCTCTCAAAAAGAATGCGCCCACAGCTTCCTATGTTGTAGACTTTAACCCAAACAAACCTAACAAACCTGCAGAAGTCCAAGCTAAAGATGAGCCAGAAACTTTTGTCTCTCATAATAAAAATTCAGTCAATGCTGCGGAACGTAGGTTAAGCCAAAGAGGTTTCCCTAAAAAAGTTTTAAATGATATAAAGAAAGATAAAAACGCGGCTGACGATATTATGTCTTTAGATTCTGATGAAACAAATTATATAGATGACTTACGCGCTGACTTAGAAAAATTAAATTACTACAGAGGACCTGAAGGTATTGCTAAAATAGATTCGCTACAAGCTGATGTAGCTAAAGGAAAGCGCGGCAAGACCCGTGGGCGAGAACTGCTTGAAGATATTGTAAAAAATAAAGTAGCGTTTGAACCTGTAAAAGTGGTAAACAAATACCGCACTGGCGAAACTGTCGTGCCCCCTTTGTCGAAAGATGAATTAAGAAGTGCAGGATATTCTGTTGCTCCTTTAAAATATAATAAAACAGATTATGAAAAAGATATATTAAATTCTAACAATGAACTAGCTCAAACCACAGATCCCAATCAAAAAGAAATAATTCAAAATAGAATTAGATATTTAAATTCTTTATATAACTTATCTAACAAACCTTTAAAGAATAGATACAATCAACTTAAGGCTATGGTGACAGGTAAAGGTTATTTGTTTAGAGATAAACAAATTAATCAAATAAAAGATTTACCTGCTGAACTACGTGGTGTTGAACAAGCTATTGAGGGTACAACGAACAATCCTTTTATAGAAGCTGTAGCAAAAGAAGTAGCCTTAAATGATTTAAATAATAGACGTAATAATATATTACAAGATAAATCTGACTTTGATACTTTATTAATTAGCTTAGGTGCGGATGAGGCATTTACATTAAATGATTTATCTAAAGTATCTATGTCTGACCCTATTATTAAAAAGATTACTCAAGATGTTTTAGGTAAAACTATACCTAAGTTTGAACAAGAAACTACTATGATGTGGTCTTTACAAGGACCAAGTCCTAAGATGCTTGATGAATTTAAAGGTGACTTACCTAAATTAAGACAACAGTTATTAGATGAGTTGCAAAGACTAATGGGTTTAGGTGCTACAGATTTAAAAGTAGTAGATGAATTTTTAGCTAACTCTGGTGAAGCTCTTAATGGTGGATTCTTAATTGATTTTGATACGGTGGATGTTGCTACTCGTATGCGAACTATGGCTTCTGTATTAAACAGTGGTGTACCTTTTGAACAAGCCAGATTAATTGTACCTGAAATAATTCCTCAGAATAAAATTATTGTTAGTGCTAAAGCTAATGAACCTTTTGCTGTAGAACTTAAACAAGATCCTAGATTATTTACATTACACCACGAGACTATGCATGCATTAATGGTCAATGGGTTTTTCACTAAAGAAGAAACAACTACATTAAAAGAAGCCGCACGAAAATATTGGATTAAACAATACGATATCAGTGGTCGACCTGGTTATGAGAAGTTAACACAAGAACAACTAGAAGAAGAAGCTATTGCTAATGCATTTGCCGCTTACCTAGCCAATAAGTATCAACCGCGTGGTGTGATTGCCACACTCTTGTACAGATTAAAAGCGTATATCAATGCTTTATCAAATGTATTACTAAACAATAACTATTATAATGCTAACAAAATATTTGAAGAAGTTGATTTAGGTAAGGTAAAGAAACGAAAGTATGATGTAGCGATACAAGATTCTTTAGACTTGTCTTATAGAAATGCCGCTTACAAAGCTCGCATGAAGATAAAAGAATTACGTAAGCGTTTAGAAACCTCTGCAGTCAAAGGGGGCACGCCAGAAAATATAGGGATGGTGGGCACAGGTATGCAAAACCAAGCCGCGAATATTCTTTTAAATAGTCCATTTGTAAAACCGCAGATAGATGAAGTAATAAGTCAAATGCCTTCAAACGAATTGTCTTTAGCTACTTCTAAGTTAGTTCAATATATTAACAATTTGGCTGGTGATGGCAATGCTACTGGCTTACCCGAAGCAGATAACATAATAGCTATGGAAGCATTGATTACAGATATTAGAAATTTATTGGCGGATATGGACTACTTAAACTTTGACAATGCTCTGCCCGCCGTAGCTGATGTACAACTAACTGAAGCTATTAACAACGTAAGAAATACATTCACAACTCCTTTACAAAGAGATGCAGTAAATGCTTTAAGTAATTTATTGTCTGAAAATACTTTAGAGAAAAGGCAAGAGACAATAACTTTAATTAGTAATTTATTTACGCAAGGTTTGACCGCGCAAAATGTGGCGCTATCTAAATCACCCTCCGTAATGTATCATGGTACAACAGAGGAATTTAAAACTTTTTCTAAATATAAAGATTTTTATTTTCATGTAGGTACATTGGAAGCGGCTAAAGTTCTGTTGACAAACAGAACAGGTCCTAAAAAATATATGAAAGAATTGTTTGTGGACATTAAGAAACCTTTAAGAATGCGTGACTTGGGTTCTTGGGATGCTCCCACTGTATTGTCTCACCTTACTTTAAAACCTGATATGAGCAGATCAAGATTGTTTGAGCAATCTCAAATGTCGTACAGTATCGCTAAGGGAGAAGCTATTATAGACACAGGTGGTATAAGTAATGTGCAAAATTTTGATTTATTAGAACAAAGAATATTTACTGCAGATGAGTATAGAAGAATAATTCTTGAAATGAATAAAGCTACTAGAAAGTTTAATGAAGAAAAAGTTAAAGTTAAATCTAAAACTGCCTCACAGCTTGATGACCCTTATGATTCTGCGTCTTCTTCAAGAAATATAGATAGAGAATATAAATTAAAAATAGAACAAGCCCACGATAGAATAATTGTAAATGAGATAAAGAAAAAAGGATATGATGGTATCGTGTATTTGAATATGGGAGAGGCTTCAGAGGTTGACGGTGGTCCCCGTGATTCGTACATTGCTTTTGATGGTAGCCAGCTGATAGATAGTTCAGAGTTTTCTGCTGTTGCTGATTTAGGTAGTCCAATATTTAGAGCATCTGTTAGTATGGGACAAGATCCATCTGCAATAGATTCCGATAAAGATAAATTCCCTGAATTAAATAGGCAACAAGAAAACGAATCTATACGTATTGTGGATAAGTTGATACAAGATTATAACCAATTACATATGGAAGGTTCTAATAGAACTGAAGATCAACAGATGGAAGACATGGGTAAGCTCAATAAAATATTCTCCCACATAAGAATATGGTCAGCTAATAATCCTATCTTTACACCGCTGTATCAAACTGTACAACAAAGAGAACAGTTCTCAACAAGATTACAATTTGAATTTCAAAAGAAATTGAATGATAATTTTATTCCTGCCATGCGTGATACCCAAACAAATATAAATATTACTAAAGCTTTAGAGATATCATCACAAGTTGAAGGAAGATACACACCTGATAGACCAATATCAGAAGGTGGTCGAATTACTTTTGTAGCTAAGCAAGACGGTAAAGGAGCGGGGAGCACGGTTAAAGCGGGAGATGTTGTAATTCTAGAAGGTGATGCTGCCCAAGCTTATATGGATGTGCAAGCAGTTTTACAGACAGCCAATAAAGAAATAATAAGAGGCTTGATGGCTAATGAAAATATTAAACCCATGGTTGAGTTTGCTATTAATGTTCTTAAAGTTAACAGACCAGACTTAGCAGAAGTAACTATTGGTGGTAATACTACACCTGTATTAAGTTATAACCAAGATCAAATGGAAAACATAGAGTATGACGAATTAAAGTTTATTGTTGATGCTCTTAATGATCCTTCTACATATCTACAACCGAGCGGTAGATACAGTAGAGAACTAGCTGGTGCCGTTTCTCAAGTACTAAGTAAAGACATTATAGAAAGAGCGCCTGATGGTTCTATTTTAAATACAAGACAAGCTGGTACAGGACTTAATGCTTTATTAAAAGAGTTAGCCACATATAAAAGATTTAAACAAAGTGACTATATCCCATTACAAAGATATGGTAACTATTTTATTGCAGTAAAAGATGCTGATGGTAATCTGCTTGAATACCGCATGTTTAATAAAGGTAAATTCGGAACTAAGTTTTTAGATGAGGAAGGTACTGTAAGAAAACAATTGCAAGATAAATATCCTAATTTAGATATTGGAAGTTTTGCTACACAGAAAGTAGATATAGATAATTTAAGAAGAGGCGTTGCTGCAGACTTAGGTCATATGGATTCTATCGCACAATTCTTATCAGATTTAAATGCTAACAATTATATTAATGTTAGAAAAGAATTAGATACTTTAATTAATAAAAAAGTAGGCGCAGATGTTAGAGGATATGGTGTGTTCTTACAACCACGTAAAGAACAAGGTGGTGTACCAGGATTTAGTACAGATTTTGGTAGAGCAATTACCCAATACTTGACTGTATCTGCAGGATTTGCTGGTAAAAATAGATATAAAACTACTGAGTTGCGAATGCTGAATGACGTAAAACAAAGCGACAAACAAAATTTAAAAGAAGCTGTCGGGAGATGGTATGAATATTCAGACAGTCCTCATCAAGAATTTGCATTAGCTAGAAGACTAGGATTCTGGTGGTACTTAGGTGGTAATATATCTTCTGCTTTATTACAAACAATGAGTATACCTCAGTTTGTATTTAGTAAATTATCTACATTCTCTAACACACCAGCTGCTCTTAAAGAATTGATGAAAGCTTTAAATGATGTACGAAGAATGATGGCATTGCCTACAACAGAAAAATTTAAAAATAGACAACTGCAAGATATATTTGTAGACTTCTCTGAAATGCCTGCTGATGTGCAAGAACTGATAGCGGATGTAGCTAATGGTATCTTAAAACCTGGTTCAGCATTTAAAGAAACTGGTATGCCTACTGATCAATCAAATTATACAAGCACTAATAGAATTAGAAACACTATACGTACTGCAGAAAATTCTATAATGGGTGGTTTGTTTGCATCATTCGAAACTATGTCACGTTTAAGCGCTGCAATTGCTACATACAGGTTACTTAAGAATAACCCTAAAGCTTTAAAGAAAGCTGATAAATATTTTAGCCATGATTCTAATTACAGATATAACGTACAATTAAATAATAACGAAACAAGCCCTAGAATAATAATGCAACAAGTTATTATGGAAGACTTTGGTGTGTATGGTAAAACAGAAAGACCACAAATCATGCGAGGACCTGGCGCTGTAGTATTTTTATTTAATACTTATGTCGCACAAATGTTGAGTCAGCTTTATAGAAATATGTTTCAGCGAGGTCTCATTGGTAAAGAGATGGCTGCAAAAAGTTTGGCTATGATAACTATGACAGGTGGATTATTTGCTGTACCTTTCTTTGATGACCTAGCATGGTTAGCTGAATTTTTATACAACCAATTTACAGGATTAAGAACAGACAGACGCCAAGTTTACAGAAGATACCTTGATGAGAATGGTTGGGGATCTGGAGCTATTGAAGCATTGGAAAATGGTTTGGTTAATAAGTGGCTAGACTTTGATTTAGCAAGCAGAACTAGATTTAACGTACCAGGCGTGCAACAATTTAAAGCTGGATTAAATTTAGCAGGGTTTAACTCTGGAGCTAGAGGTGAAGAAGCTATTGGCGCTTTTGGAAGTTTAGTATTTGGTAACGCCAGAAATATAGTTAACACTATAAATCAAGCAGGCGGATTAAGTCAGATAGATTTTGGAGATGCAGCTAAGATAGTGTCTAATGCTTTACCTACATTCATTAAAAATTTTGCTGCATCTAAAGACTACTTTACTGGTGGACCTATATTCTCTAGCCGCGGTACTTTATTAATAGATGATCCTAATATGTATGAAGCATTCTTAAAGAGTATAGGTTTTAATCCGACAGACATAACTAAAGCACAAAACTTATTATATTTAGAGCAGGTCAATGGTGGTGTTACTTCTACAATACGATCAAGATTTAACACTAGAATAAAAAATTACTACAGAGAATATATGATAGCGGTTAAAGAGAAAGACCAAAAAGCCCTACTCGAGCTATCAAAGAAAGAAAAAGAAATAAGAGATGACTTATTAAAATTAAATCAAAACTTAAAACCTGGATTAAAATTTGTACCAGACGTTTATAGATTAATGCAAGAAGCGGCAAAAGATTTAGATACAAGATTCAGAATTTCCAGCGGAAGCCCTTACGAAATAGGTGCTAATCTTTATGACTATCAATTACTCAATAAGGGCTTGATCCCCGCTAACCCTAACTAGCCCAAGAAACCCAGTCTTTAGATTTCTTTTTGATAGGCTCGTCAACTACTACAGGTACTTGAAAAGTCACACCGTATTCTGGGTGAGTAAACCATAAAGCTTGTTGTGGTCTCTCTGATGTGAATCTATTTGAATAGGCATATTCATCATAACCTTTTGTAGAACCATTTACAATACAACCTTTTAAAGATATGTATTGATGGTAGTGTCCCATGATTACATAGTCAATTGTTTTATTTTGGTTATGATATTCTTGCTTTATCTTTTGAACTCCACGGGCAATCGGTCCAAGCATACCCACAATTCCCGTGCCCCCCGCCACTCCGAGGCGATCACCATGGGTCAGCAAGTAATTAACACCGTAGACTTTGTATACTGTATCAAATCCTGTAGGTATTTGGAACTGGATTCGCTTATCATTTTTAAAATGTCTAGCCAACAGATTGTATAGCATCCAATCGTAGTTAGTTTTCGCGGCTTGCTTGTGTCGATATTGTTTATAAGTACGTGAGTGATTACCAAATGTACAAGGTACAAATACTTTACCAAACACATCTGCGAATTTACCCAGTGCCCATGTTAGATTATCCAACAAGTCTAAGACATGCTCAATATTAGAACCATCATTACTCTCCGCTAGCTCATCATGGATATCACCCGAAATCATATCGCCGCCTAACGCACAAACAATCCCAGGATATTTAGGATTAACCATATGGTTAGTGCACAAGTCTATGGTAGTATCAATAACATTCTTAAATCTTCTTAACGCAATCGTTCTATCGTATTCATTGATCCCGTTGACCGCTTCTTTATAGACGACCTCGCCCCAGTGAAAGTCCGACAGGAATATCGTAGGCACACCAGGTGCCCCCTTGGCAGGCGTAGTTTTTGTCAACCACTTAGGTGGTTTGACTATATGATTCTCAGCTTTAATTAAACTGTTCTTTAGTTTTTGATGGGATAGATTCTCTTTAGCGAGTACATCTACCTGTCTTTTTAGATCACGGATTTCCGCGTCGTGTGCATACTGCTGTTCAATCAGCGCCGCCTCAGCATCGGGGGGCACCATTGTGGGTTTAACACCCTGCAGTTGTGCTTGTTCAATTCTCTCGATGAGAGTAGTGCGCGGGATTCCCAGTTCGCGGGAAGCCGCCGCTTTGTTTCCTTTGTTTCGGATGACCGAATTAAGGGCATCAATAAGGATACTTTTTGCTGTTGGTTTTGCCATAATTATCTCCTGTAGTGCGCGAATAATACCACGTTTTTTAACCCTTGTCAAGCAAATAATGATGTGGTATAATCTTCTAATGAAACTCACAGAGGAAATAAAGATAACAGCACCCGTTGTTAAAATTGGTGGCGATGCGGTTAAAGTGGAAGCCCCACAGTCTGAGACACCATCCGATTCTCAATCACCCCAGTAAGGATATACCATGAAAAATCAAAGAGTAAGAAAAGAACCTCTCGGTAAGGGAGTTAAAAAGTATCAAAAAAATGTAAGGTATCCAGACATAGAAGTTGCTAGACCATACGTTAAAAAGGCTATGAAAGCGATTGATACTGTAAAGAAAACTTATGAAGATGTTCGTGATAAATTTACAGTTAAAAATCCTGTCAAAAGAAAACAAATTAAAATAGCTAGAAGAAAAGATTTGGAAGCTAAATATAAATAATGCCAATCACTAGAGCTAGTTTACCCAAGACCACTTCTCTTAAAGTTAAGAATAAAAATAAGAAGAAGTACCAAACCCCTGGAGCCAAAGCTAGAGCTAAGGCTACAGCGAAAACAAAAGCAATCTTATCCCAACAAAGGG
>Ga0070750_10001519_pt1 | contig 12941 bp, 10 predicted proteins | sample VirMetDEL_Nov_24_FD_77013 | JGI IMG/M metagenome (GOLD analysis project Ga0070750, IMG submission 77013) | Aqueous microbial communities from the Delaware River and Bay under freshwater to marine salinity gradient to study organic matter... | ecosystem: Environmental > Aquatic > Marine >...
ACCTGTTACATTTAAATCTTTGATATCAACATCTTCACCGGTAAAAGATGCGGATATGTCTGTTAGTGATGCACCACTACCGACAAATCGAGCAGCAGTAATTACCCCTGATGTAACAATATTGTCGCTGGGTACGATAACAGAACTAAAACCAGCAAGATTTACCGCTCTTGACATTTTATAGCACTTTTTACTTATTTAGACTGTGGTACACCAAAGATGTAGATATCTTTGGTCTTGAGATCGACGACCTACATTAGGGTTAACTGCAGTGGTCGAAACTCTGAAACCTGTAGTGGTTTTATCAACAATATTATTAACAACACCATAAGTTGTATTACTGTTATAAGGTGTTCCGTAACCACTACTTGCTAACACAATATAGTTTGCATCTGCCTGTGTTGTAGTGAATACGAAATCATAAAATCCTTCTGCAACTCTAGTAACACTTTGAAAACCATAGTTTGAATAGAAAGATTCGTTAAGTGGATCAACATAACACTTGGCAAAAGAGTTACCACCAGGGCCTGTTCCTGTACCAGCTGTGCCTTGAATACCCTGAAGTCCTTGTGGTCCTGGTGTTGTGGAAGGTGAACCAGATGTGCCTTGTCTCCCTTGAATGCCTTGATTTCCGGTGATACCTTGTCTACCTTGTCTACCTTGAATACCTTGTGGTCCTGGTGTTGTGGAAGGTGATCCATCTGCACCTTGAGAACCGTCTGTGCCTTGACCTCCAAGTATACCTTGTCTACCTTGAGATCCAGTAAATCCCTGAAGTCCTTGTGGTCCTGTTACTGTAGAAGGTGAACCAGCTGTGCCTTGTCTACCTTGTCTGCCTTGAATGCCTTGTTCACCATCAACACCTTGAGTCCCATCAGTGCCCTGACTTCCAGTTATACCTTGGAAACCTTGTCTACCCTGAATACCTTGTCTGCCCTGAGTTCCAGTGGTGCCTTGTGTCCCATCTTCACCCTGGGTGCCATCTGTGCCTTGAGTTCCATCAGTGCCCTGACTACCAGTAAGTCCCTGGAAACCTTGAGTACCATCTGTGCCTTGAGCTCCAGTTCCTGTAGTGCCCTGAATTCCTTGGAAACCTTGAGTACCATCCTCACCTTGAGTTCCGTCTGTGCCTTGAGATCCAGTTGTGCCCTGTCTGCCTTGAATACCTTGAATACCTTGAGCACCAGGTGGGATATTTGTTAGTCCTGCAGCACTACCATAGAAGTTATCTGCCTGAATAGAAGTTACACTGGTAATAACACCAAGTGTAGTGACACCGGTTACATTTAATGTCTTTGCTGAGGTGACATCAAGTGTCGTTACACCAACAACTTGTAAACTATTAGTTCTTACATTTGATGTATCTGCTACACCAGTGAGATTTGTACCATCACCAAAGTAAGTTGCTCCAGTGACAACACCAACCTTCAGTGCGTTTTCACTTGGATTATAGTGGAAGTCGTTACTTTGATCAATCTGTGGTCTTGTGAAACCAGGTGTGTTTTCAGTACTGAACAGAACTTTGAAATCTGTATCATTATTAGTACCGTCTACCTTTACTCTATCTGAGCCAGTCGATACACCAGTAAATGAACCTTTGAATTCAGTGGCCGTAATAATACCTGTGGCGTCTATCGATGTTGCTGAAAGAACACCAACAGTAGAGATACCATTTACATTCAAGTCGTCAGCGTTAATCCTACTGGTATCAGCGAGACCAGTGATAGTTACTCTTCCTTGTGATGCATCTAGTGAAATATTGTCACCTGCAACTAATGATGTAACTACACCAGACAGTGCAGAACCATCACCTTCAAATGATGATGCTGTAATAATACCAGTAAAGGAACCACCACCTGCGTTGTTTAGGGTAATTCCAATACCTGAAGCACCACTAGGGTTACCTACTTCAATACCACCCCTTGCGGTAACGAGTCCAACAACATCTACGTTTGCAACATCTTCATAAGTCAATGTTCCTGCAATAGAAACATTACCATCAACATATAAATTACCTGTCTGGACTGTGCCTGCAATGGATACCTTTCCATCTACAGTCAGATTAGAGTTGATACCAACAGGATCGTTGAATGTTGCAATACCAGTTACATTCAGATCCTTGATATCAACATCTTCACCGGTCAAAGAACCTGTGACATTTGTTAATTGTGAACCGTCACCGACAAATCGAGCAGCAGTAATTACCCCAGAAGTAACAATATTGTCACTGGGTACAATAACAGAACTAAAACCAGCAAGATTTACCGCTCTTGACATTTTATAGCCTTTTTACTTATTTATTATAGACACCTCGGGGGAAGAGTTGTCCAGTTACTGGTCTTCTACCAGTCAACCAACCTGATCTCAATGACTTACTAATATTCACCTGAGTTCCAGTCAGATTACCAAGTGTAGCCTGAAACTCTTTGAAATCAAATGTAGGGGTTAAGGTTGATTGTACTTGAAACAATGTACCATCTGTTCCATAATCCCCAGTAGGACTAGGGATGTTAAAATCTGTATTTGAATAGTTAGCCATCAGGTAGTCCTCGCACAGAATGCAATACCACGAGTTCTAGTGGTTTGATTATAAGAAGCAGAAATAACTGTATAAACCTCAGAACCACTAATAGTAATCGTATCCCACTGATCTACCAAAGTATTAGGTGTTGCGTAGTCAAAGTTAATAAGTACAAAGTCATCAGGTAGATAATATGGAACAGGAATGAACTTAGTACAAACTGGAATACCTTTAATTATAGCGTTGTAATTTGCATTATCATCAAGTTTAGTTCCACTATCGTTTTGTGTATTAGCACTAAATCCTAATGTGTTATTTCTGTAGTAGAATACACTGTCTTGAGTTCCAGATTTCTCACTATCATAAGTCATCGCTTCGTAACTATCTGTGTAAGAAGTATTCGCATCAGAACTATTATTGTGACCAGCGAATCCGGCTAATCCAGACCTTTTTGCAATCGCGTTGCTACTACCACTAAAATCAAAAGGTGCTATACTAGTTACAAATTCAATTGATGCAGAAGAATTTGATTGTGCTTCAATAGATGTCATTCCTCCACAATAAACATAGTCATGGTCATATAGTGAAGTTGTAAAATTATGAAGGAAGAAACAACCAAAGTTTCTGCCAGTAAAATACGATGTATTCTGAGTTGGAACACGATAAGCAAACACTACAAAATTAGTGTCTTCACCAGATTTGAATGCAGTTAACTCTAACTCTCTACTATTGTCTGTACATATGTCAATAATAGTATTAAGTTTGTTCTGACCAAACTGAGAATTTGGATCCATAGTGGCTCCAGTAACTGGAGTAGCAAATGCTTCAATATCTAGATATTCATCACCAGCAAATCTAGTTTTTGCACCAGACATTTTATCATCAAAAGAGTTATTCGTTCCTTCATATGGCATGAATGAAGAACCGCCATAGATTGCTAATGTGTTGTCATCCTGCATTTGGAATGCAAAGTAAGAGTCACCATACACTTTACTTGCTTCAACAGGTAATCTCAAAACTCCAAAAGGATTAGTAGCACCAGCAGTATTCCTTTTGACATAGAATGATGATGCTGAACCATAAGAAGTCTCATCAACTAATACTGTAATACCAATAGCAACATCTCCACCAGTATCAGCAGTTGAAAGTGTGAATGTATCACCATCTTGATATCCTGCACCAGGACGATTTACATAAATTCTATCAACACTACCACCAGATCTATCAACACGGAATGATACTGTATTTGCCGTGCCGACAGCACGACTGGAAGTTGATGGTCTTACATCATAATAATCACTACTTGTACCAGTTCCACCACCACTGTAAGCACTAATTCCTGTTACGATACCACTCAAAGCAGCACCATGGAAACCTGCCCATGCTAAGGCATCTTCCAATTGCTCGATACAATCTGTTCTAGCAAATCCAGAAGATAAAGTGAATGTATTCGTCGTGATTGCCATTTATTCTAGTCCTCTAGTTGGAGAATGGTAAGGTTTGCGGTAATGGTTTGTGTTGTACCTGAAGTGTTTGTGATTGCCACATACATTGTTGTAGTGGCTGGATCGTCCATATTTCCACCCATAACAAAAGGAGAGATGTTTTGTGTAGTAGATACACCAGTTGTAACTACTTCAGCAATAACTCCACTTCCTGCTGCTGGGTCTTCACCTATACTTCTACCAGAATCGTTAGTTCTTGATGTACTATCAGTATATAGTCTAAACCATGCTGCAGTCGATAAACCAACTCTCAATAATGAGTATGATTTAAATCCAGTGATCTGAATATTACCAATAGAGTTATTAGTCAGTGAACCAGTTGTACCGGTAACGACTGTTCTACTTTGTAATGGTGGTCTTGCTTCACCAACAATAATTCGACCACCCATATTGGGGTGTGCTGTACACTGATAATATAAAGTTTCAGGAGCGTCAAATTGAACGTTCCATGTCAATGTACCGTTACTTACATCATTATTTGTAATTCCATCATTATATTGTGTACCAGTAGAACCATTTACTGTGCTCTGAATCCTGAAAGGATGAGCACCCATGTTATTTACAAACTGGTATGTCATCCCACGTTGAACATAAATCGTGGGATCATTCTCTGTTCCGATTAAACCAGGACCAGTGAATGTGTAATCACTTGTTCCATTATTACCCAGTGTCCATCTTCCAGACACAGCATCCGATGTATCACCATAATACTTGGTGGCTTCAATAGATGTTACACTGGTTACAACACCTAAAGTTGTAATTCCAGTTACTTCTAAGGTATCTGCAACAACATTTTCCGTCGTAATACCACTACCACCACCAGTAGCGGTGACAGTTACAATACCAAGTGATAATGATGAAACATTCAGGTTATTAGCGAAGTTAATAGTTCCTGCTGTTCCAACAACAGATCCACTATCCTGAACTTGAATACCAGATCCAGATGCAACAATATTTGTTAGTTGTGAACCATCACCAACAAATCTGTTTGCCGTTACAGTTCCTGTTGATGTGACCTTTCCAAATGATGATGCATGAAGTGTACCATTGATGGCCAAATCACCATTCAAACTCTGTGATGAGGCTGCAGATACAATAGCATCAGCAACTCTGAAGTCATCAAAGACCTGGAACTGAACTCGGTCACCATCATTACATTCAGTGGCGAATGTTACTGTCAGTCCATCCAGGGCAGTAAAGTCATCTGACCCGTTTAACTTAATACCATTTCTAAAAACACTCAGTTGATTAATTCTGTATCCACCCTCAACTGTAAAGGATGTCTGCCCAGCTACAGCAGAAACAGTAATATCCTTTGAGGCTACATTATTTGTGAGTGATATAGGATTTCCTATTGCCATTGCATTACTGTTTTGAGTTATTTATCAGCTGAGAGTGAGAGTAGTTGATCCTACCCCTGGAACTGAGAAGGTTAAATCAGTTCCACTCACACTAATTGTTACGTTATTAACTGTATCTACTTCACCAAGGTTGAATGCCTTATAAGCAACACTTTCTACCACAGTTCCAATACCTGGAAGAGGAGTTCCAAGGAAGGTAAATGATGTTCCATTACCAGCAGTGTAGTCTACATTGATGGTCTGTTTGACACCATTCAGGTAGACATCAAGATAACCAATATCATAACCAGAGTTAAATGTGATTGTCTCTGTAGAACCAGTCAGTGTATTGACTTGTGTTGCCTTAGTTACAGAAGTTTCACCAGGAATTCTTCCAATATATCCTGTACGAGCCTGTCCCATTAGTTAACACCCTCCAACAAACTCAGTGAAACATCAAGACAATTATTGGTGTTACCATAAACACGAACTTCGTCACCAATCTTCAGAACAGTCTTACCAGTATCTGACATTACGAAAGCAGCACCAGCTGGAACAGGGATTTTACTTCCCAACAGTGCACTTGTATTACCAACTCCAACTTCAACATAAAGGTCAATACTATTATTGGTAAGGTTTGATAATGTACCACCAATAAGAATAGTCTTTTGTGTAGCCGTATACACTGTAGTCACACCCAAGAACTGAGTATTGGATGTTGAAATTGCAGTGTTGGTCGAAGTCTCGTTTACACCAACAGATGTAATGCCAACTGATGTGACCTTTGTATTACCACGGAAGTTGGGATTGACAACCAAGTCACCTACGTTGACACCAGCAGTAGAAATACCAGTAATTCTATCTGATGACACTCCAACGGTTCCACTGGCACTCGTTGTTTGAATGCCAGCAGACCTTACTAACGAATTGTTAAATGATTCTGCCATCTCTTTTGATCTTTAAATCTATTTATTAGTAACCACTAAGGGCAATAACCACACCGATTGAAGGAATGGTATTACCACTCTGTGTGAGACTACCATCGATGGTAATATCACCTTCAATAGTAACTTCACCAACAACATCCAATGTCGATTGTGGATTTGTTGTTCCAATACCAATCAGGACAGATGATCCTGTTGATACTACATTGAATGAGGAAGTTCCTGAACCTACTTGTAAGTCAGATACAGGATTTGTTGTTCCAATACCAACACTTGAGAGAGTATTGATACCAACTGATGTCTCTTCCCAAAGACCTCCTACTCCATCATCTAAACCAGTAAGGTTTGAACCATCACCATAATATCTTACGGCTGTAACGACACCAACATTAAGTACAGTAGTATTATTGGAGTCAGCTGCTCCATCAACGGTTGTTGTTCCAATACCAACACCACCTAATGTGTGAATGCCAGTATCATTAGAAACCCAGAAACTACCAGCTCCGATTGGAATCGATGATGTTGAAATCGTACCTTGAATGGTAGTTGCTGAAATAACACCAACGAAAAGAGTCTGAACACCAATGGTTTGAACACCAGTGATGATTCCTACTGAAAGTTTCTCACCATAATATTCTTTTGCCGTAACAATACCAGCGTTCAGGATAGCGGTGTTGTTGGGGTCATGACTACCATTTGCTGTGGTAGTACCAACACCGACATTAGATAATGTATGAATACCAGTGTTGTTTTGCTCAAAGAATCCAGTTCCACTACCGCCACCAGCAGATGATGAAATGGTACTGATACCATTGCTTGTGGTGACAGTTACATTTGCACCAGCCACAATCAATGTGGTGATACCTGTTAGATTACTACCGTCACCAACAAAGGATGTTGCGGTTACAACACCGGTCACATTTAGTGAATCAACAGTCAGTGATGTGGCTGTTACAACACCGAGTGTTGTGATACCAGAGGTAACATTAATACCTTCATCAAAGGTAGGTGTAGTTGTGATAGTAGCGATACCACCAGCACCTGATGTTCCTGTGACAGTTACTGATGAACCTCTAAAGTCCAATCGAGTAATACTACCTGCAGTTCCAACCAGTGAACCTTCATCAAATACTGTAATACCTTCAACAGCTCCTGCTGGTGCAGTTGCCTGCCATTCAGGTTCTAAACCTGCACCTTTAGAAACAAGAACTTCACCAATATTACCATTACTTAAGAATGTTGTAACACCAGATGACTCCTGATAAAGAAGTTGACCAGCACCACCACCTTGAATAGCAACTGCCTCTGATGCGACACCTACCACTGTACCAGTGATGGTTCCAAAGATTTGAGCAGCAGTTAAAATACCAACACTTAAAATTGTTGTATTTGAAGATTTCGCTGAGTCTGTTGGAATTGTTGTTCCAATTCCTACATTACCTTGAAAATATGAATCACCTTCTACATGTAGTTGTGTTACAGCGTCATCAGTTCCGAGACCTACGCGACCGATAACCTCAAGAGAAGTTTTATCTTCACTAAAAGAAGATATACCAACTCTTAAGTCTTTCTGGTCTCCGCTAGTGTATCTTGCCATTTGTTATTACTGGTTGAGAGTCTCCAGAATACTGAAGATGTATTTTACATCAGTATCTGAACTTGACGAAAGATTGATTGTGTCTTGTGTTTCAAGAACCAACTTACCTGTAAGTAAGTTAGTGGCATCATTTCTACCAACAGGGAAACCCTGTAACATTTCTGTTGTGTTTGTCACACCATTTACAGTTCTCTGGTGAGAGAAATTAATGGTCTGAGTATCAGCACCAATGTTTGTAGCTTGTCCTAAGAGGACAATGGCACTATATCCAACCGGAGCTGTGTAGATTCCGACTGATCCAGTTGTGGAAATACCAGTAATTGTCTGGTATACATTTAAGGCTAATGCCATTTTTTACTCTCCTCCTCCTAATGCAAGAATATAAGGTGTGATGTTAGCGAATAGGCTTCTGGTGTAGGCGTCACCAGAGATTGAACCGGTTTGTTGATTAATAATGACTCCATCACCAATCTTAAAGTCACCTTTCTCATTGGTTGATGTATAAACAACCAGTCCACCATTCAAACTATTGGTCTCATTTTCAGGTATTGAAGCACCGCCTCTTTGTGGAAGTGCGGATGCAATTGTGTTTCCTGATCCAATATATTCAAAAGCGTGTGATGAAGAAAGGATCTTACTCTGTCTGAAGAATGGAACTGTACTTCCAACTCCAACTGCGTATGGAACATTGTCTGCCAGTGTAACGGTAGTGATGCCATTAACAACTGGAGTTGCACTATTGACCACATAGTATGTAGGTAAACTTTGAGCAACACCCACGGCCTGTGTACCGGATTGTGGAGCACTTATGGTGACATTTGGTACAGATGTATAACCTCTACCATTTGAAACCATTTGGATACCTGTAACAGAACCATTTGTCAGTTCTGCAACTGCCGTTGCTCTAATTCCCCATGGTTCAGTAGGAGCATCAATTGTGATAGATGGTGGAACATTTCCATATCCATCACCTGGATTAGTGATCTCAATGCCATTGATTGTGTAATAAAGATCATCGAAGTAAACAAGTTGACCATCATAAGGTCTTGCCACATATGGTGCAACATAACCACCGGCACTCCAGGTATGTTGTAATGTGGAGACACCAACGAAAGCACTGAATGAGTTGGATGATGGAATAGATCTTACATAGAAGATATTGCCAAAGTTACCAGATGGGAAAACATCAGTTCCTGATCCACCACATGAGAATATCAAGTCATTTACTGTGACACCCATTCCAATGTTATATCCATGGTTGTCAACAGTAGAGATAGTAACGATACCACTGATATTGTCGTAGTTTGCCAGATTGACTGCGATAGTACTGTATCCAACATTGAGTGTGAATGTATCTGCGTCAGCTGATGCTGCATCTCTTACAGTTCCAATAAAGTTCTGTGGTCCAATACCATCAGCCACCAGACCCAATCTACCGAATGAGGAGTTAGAGTTTGTCAGGTCACATTGACCACCTGTTGTACAAACAATACTCTGGTCATTACAGATAGTGAAGATAGAAACTAACTGAGCGTAACCATCGTTGGAGATTGAAACACCAATACCACCTTGATTGTATTGAGTGTAAGAGTCAACGTTCATTGCTCTTGTATCACCAATGACGTGAGCTCCATCAATCTTCATACCAATACTATTGGAGATGAAGTTAGTACAGTTTCTAATGTATGGTCCAGTAGTTACATAAGATGGTTTGTTGGGGTTGAATGCGATAACTGCCTTACCTTCATTCAGTGTTCCAGTGAATGAAACATCTCCAACATAGTTACCATTTGAGACATAGATGAAGTCTTGGTCAGCGTTCTGTGGTGAGAGTGATACTTCTCTCAAACTATCACCATCGATTGAAACCTGTTCAGGCATCACCAGTGGGTTGTTCTCTGAGTAATTACCAGCTGCAACTCTAATAGTTGATCCTTCTGTTGCCAGTGTCAGTGCCGCACCGACTGTTCTCTTAGCCTCATATGGTGACTCACCACTATTAGTATCATTACCAGATTCATTAACAAAGAATACATTAGCAACAGTTGCAACACCAACAACACCCGTCAGTTGTGAACCATCACCAATAAACTCACCGGCTGTGATTGTATTTGCTACACTAACTCTTTGTGCGTAAATGAAACCTTCGTTTGCGGTTCCGGCTTTTCCTCCAATCGTAATTGCTGATCCAACTTTGATTGTATCTTGTGATGATATAATCTGTACAGTATTACGACCAGCAAAGAAGTCACCATGTACTCTCATGTCTCCATCAACTAGGAGAGCACTTCCACCAGTACCAACTGTAACTGTACCGAAACCAGTACTAGTTCCTAAGGTAGTGATACCTGATGTAATTACAGATGTAAAGGTTGATGGACCAGTGACATCCAGTCTTGAACCAACTGTTGCAATACCAGTTACATTAAGGTCTCTAAACGTCAGTCCACCACTTGTCTCAACATCACCTTGAATGAATACATCATCTTGGAAGGTTGCGATACCACCGAAAGTTGACAATCCAACAACATTCAGTGAGTTGGCCGATGTAAATCCAGTGAGTGTCTTTCTGTCAATTCTTTGAACAAACTCACCATTTGCGGTAAGTCTATTTGATACCGTCAGGAAACCTGTAACATTGGTGTTGAGGAGTAGTGACGAACCATTTACATCAAGATCCTTCTCAATAGTCGTAACACCAAGAATTCTTGTGTCCTCGTGAACTAATAAATGATGGATAGAAGCAAGTCTAGAAACACCAATATCAGAGAAGGTTGTTACACCAGTGAATGTTGAAACACCAGATACAAATAGTGAATTAGCTGTGATAAATCCGACTGATGTGACACCGATGAAAGTAGATACACCACTTACAACGACATTATCAAGATTGGTCTGACCATGTGCCTCAAGTGTTCCTCTCACACTTGTTACACCAGTAACATTCAGACCATTAGTAAATGTACCAAGACCAGTGAATGTAGATACACCACTTACAGAGATATTATCGAAATCTGCCTGAAGATCAACATCGATCTCACCAAAATTGGCTTTTGCAGAGAAGGTTGAAACACCATCAACATTGACATTATCAACATTCAGCTGTCCATCAATATCAACGAGACTAGCATCAATGTCAAGTTGTGAAGTATCTGTAAAGGTTGTAAGACCAATTACCTGTAGATTATTGAGGAATGTACCACGTTGTACAAATACATTTGATGTGGATGTGGTTACACCTGCAAATGTCGTAAATCCGTCTACACGAACATTTGAGAGTTCTGAAGTACCAGATACATCAAGACTACCACCGATTGATACAGGTCCACTGAGAGTGGAGATACCACTATCATATACGTTTAATGCTGAAACAGATGCGATACCACCTCGAACATCTGTTGCAACACCAGCTGAACCTACAACTAAGTTTGATTGTGCTGTGAATTGTGGTGAAAGATTTGACCTGGATGTCAGAACATCACCAAAGTTACCACCTACAAAGGCTGTATCGTCTGTTGCGTTTTGATACAGAACGTCACCGGCGGAACCACCCTGAACATCAGTGGCCACACCTGCGGTTTCCGCATATCCTACCGCAACAAGTGAAATACTTGTCCAAGTGGGAGCTCCACCACCATTTGATTGGAGAATTTCACCAGCACTACCTACAGCTGTAAATGCTGTTGCGTTAGCACCAGATTGGTAAGCGATAGTGCCTGATTGACCACCCTCAAGGTTAGTTGATAGACCTGCCTTCTTAGCATAGTCTGCATTATCAACAGAACCAGATACGTCAATACGAACTGTTCCTTTACCACCACCTGGGTCAATGGCGATGTTATTACCAGCTCTGATCTCTGTTACAATACCAGAGAGTGTAACACCATCACCAAAGTATGAACCAGCTGATACTGTAAGGTTTCCTGTAGAAACAACAATGTTTCCAGATGAAACTGTTAAATTATTTCCAAAATTGGAAGTACCAGTAACATTAAGAGTTGAAGTTGTTGTTGCTGCGCTGACTACTAGACCATCAGTAATAGAAGTAATTCCACTACAGATAAGATTACCCGCAATAGTGGTCAATCCGACGATGATTGGGCCACTATTGGCCAGTCTATTCGTAATCCTGTCAACTCTTAAAAGCGACATTATCTACTCTTCCGCTTTATTTCTTTTTATTTATATCAATCCTGAGAAGCTCTTTTAAGAACCTCAGCTTCAATAGTATCATTATCCATACCCCACTTTTCTAAGGGACACTCAGATGCGGCAAATGGAATTTTGTATTGTAATTGACAACCACAAGATAGACAAGTGTTTTGCATAGGGTTTCTCATCTCACACCCTTCACAAATCTTTTGTCTCTCCTCTCTAATCTCAGTAGTACAGAAAAGTTGTTCTCCTCTCATAATTGATTGGACAACAGCAGTCGCACTCCTCAAAAAGTTTTTTGTCTTCTCATCGATTGATGGGCCTTGATTTTCACTCATAATAAAGATATATCTGAGATATTTAGAAGGTATTTACTCTCAATGTTGTGTTGTTTTGTGTGCCTGTAATGGTCCAGTTATTACCAGCTCCACCAATCGCATCTCCACCAGCTCCACCACCATTAGCTACGTTATTTGCACCATTACCACTTCTCCCCCAATCACCACCATTACCACCTTGTACTGCTGTGCCTCCCTCAGTCGCGTCTGATAGTAGTGTCACTGTTTGATTATTAAATCCTCTTCCCGCTCTACCTACACTACCAGCTGAGGCAACACTTGTTACTACAGTTCCTATACAAGATCCACATGCACACCCTGGTGGATCATACCCACTCTGACAACCAATAGTATTATCCACAGCACCAGAAGGAGCATTGCCTCTACAACTCGATGCTCCACCATCATTTACACAAACAGTGAAACATCTTACACCGTTTCCAGCTGGCACACATTGGATAAATGATGTTTGAGAACCACCCCAGTTTCTTTGTGATGATACGTTCCTTGTACCATTAGCACCTCCATCACCACCTCCTCC
>Ga0070750_10001525_pt1 | contig 12921 bp, 16 predicted proteins | sample VirMetDEL_Nov_24_FD_77013 | JGI IMG/M metagenome (GOLD analysis project Ga0070750, IMG submission 77013) | Aqueous microbial communities from the Delaware River and Bay under freshwater to marine salinity gradient to study organic matter... | ecosystem: Environmental > Aquatic > Marine >...
AACGGCAGGATACTTGTACTTGGTCCGGGTAGAAGCAATGATGTTCCTAACAGTGGACATTTTGAACAGCTTACTGTAGATGGTTATACTGCGTTGGCGGTAGATAACGGAAATGTTGGTATAGGTACGGCTTCGCCCTCAGAAAAACTAGACGTTCGTTATCCGACTAGCGGTGGCATGGCTCTTATTAAGGATAGCGACAGTAATGACGGATTATTATTTGGAGATATGGCGTACTCCTTCGACAACGCATACCAAGGAATAAAACATATTGAAATGACCGGAGATAAGGATTATATGATGATTAGCGAAGGTAGAAATACCCTTGTTAGTGCTAGATCTGATGGTTCTCTTTATCTTAGGGGTGGAGGTAGTTTTTGGGAGAATGAAATTAGAATTTATCCAGATACAGGCGGGGTTGTTGTAAATGAAGGTGGAGCAAATAGCGATTTTAGAGTAGAAGGCGACACAGATCAAAATTTGATACGTACTGATGCTAGTGCTGACAGGGTTGGTGTTGGTACATCTTCGCTTAACGGAAAGTTTAATGTTTATCAAACTACGGAAAATCAATCTTATCAATATGGATCATATGTAAGCGCAAATCATTATACCACCACGGGTGGTACTAATTTTGTTTTTGGAAGCTATACAGATGTCAGAAAACATGTAGCAAGCGGTGTTACCGATACTGGATATGTGATGGGTCATGATTGTAATGCTCTTCTGTCAGATGAAGGATCTTTAGGTGGTGCTTTCGGCTTAAGAACTTATGCTGGTATCAATGCTCAAAGTGATAATGGAAACCTAACTGCTGCTTACGGCATTCAGTCAAGAGTTATAAATCTTAGCCAAGGCACAGGAAATATTAATACAGCAAGGGGTATTGATGTTTATATAAATGGAGACCTTGGATCTGTTGGTAATGGTGGGATTACAAATGCTTACGGTGTTTACATACAATCAATACTAAACTCTACTAATACGTATGGTCTCTACCAAGTTGGTTCTAGTGATAAAAATTATTTTGCTGGAGATGTTGGTATAGGGACGACTTCGCCCCTTTCCAAGCTTCATGTCCGCGACACAACAGACAGCGACTGCCAAATAGTAGTTGATAATGGTACAGCCAGAGCTAAACTACAAACACTGTCTAACATAGGTTATGCTGGCACTATTACCGATCACGATTTTATCTTAAGAAGCAATAATATTGACGGAATCAAACTGAGCAACTCTGCTTCAAATAATATAGTTGTAGTTAACCCCACAGCTAACGACCAAGACTTTAGAGTTAGAGGATCTAGTGAGACCAATCTTATTTATGTTGATGCTAGCACGAATAATGTTGGTATCGGCATAGGTGCGCCTACTCAAAGGCTGCATGTGTATGAAGCTGGAAACGCTCAGGTTCTCGTAGACGACGGAACAGTTAAAACAAAGGTGCAGTCACTAGCTGGGCAGAGTAAAGGGATAGTTGGTACTAACAGTAATCACGATCTTGAATTCAGAACAAATAATAATGGCAAGATGATTATTAAAGCTGGAGGAGATGTTGGTATAGGGACGGCTTCACCATCCTACAAACTCGATGTTGCTGGCAGTGGTAGCTTTGACGCCCTTAATATTAACGACCAGTTTACCTTCCCAACAACAGATGGTTCTGCTGGACAGAGTTTAGTAACTGATGGTGCTGGAAATGTAGCTTGGAGTGGCGTAAGTGGCGGTGGCGGCAGTACCTCTCTTGGAACTCTTTCAGTCACAAGTAGTCAATCATTATTCAATACGACCGACATATACCCTAGTGGTGGATTAGCGGTATTCCTAAATGGCGTTAAACTTGTAGAAGGCACCGACTTTGAGGAAACCAGTAATACATCATTTACCCTAACCTCTCCAGCCGCTAGTGGAGACATTGTAGAATATGTGGCCTATGGATCAACTATAGCATCGACTAATTTACAAAAAACTGGCGACACCATGACGGGCAACTTAACCGTTAATGCAGATCTAATAGTTAAAGGCTATAAAGAAACTCACGTTGATAATGGTAATACTGGAACGTCCCAAACAATCGCCATAACAAATAGCACACTACAAACATATACTCTTAATGATAATTGCACTTTTACAATGCCCACGGCAGACGCTGGACGCAGCTTTACAATATTTCTTAAAACCGGAACTGGTAGCTTTACCGCCACGTTTACAGGTGTTAAGTGGCCAGCTGGTTCTGCTCCAACTATCACAACTACAGCCTCTAGAATGGATATACTTACTTTTTATTCTGATGGTACAAATTGGTACGGAAACCTTGTACAGGAGTATACGCCGTGATATTTATACCAAAGAAAATATTTTTCACACATGACAATAAGCTTTCTGGAAGTGGCGGTACAACTTATACTTGCGGAGATTATACTTTTCATATTTTTTATTCTAGTAGTACACTATATTTGTCTGGAACAGGAAATATTGATATATTGATTATTGGTGGCGGCGGTGGTGGTGGAACATGGACCAAAGGTTCTGGTGGTGGTGGGGCTGGCGGCTTAATATATTTAACAAATCAAACCGTTTCTGGGGGTTCTTATACTATTACTGTTGGGTCAGGGGGTTCTGTAAATAGTTCTGGTGGCAGTTCTAGCATTATTGGACCAAGTATGAGTCAAACTGCTTATGGTGGCGGCTATGGTGCTGCTCCAGACAATAATGGTGGTTCTGGAGGTTCTGGTGGAGGAGGGGCTAATCATGACTCTCAGGGTCTTGGTGGCTCTGGTACTGCTGGTCAGGGTAATAATGGTGGAGATTCTGCACCCAGCAGTTTTGATCAAGGTGGAGGAGGCGGTGGCGCTGGTGGGGCTGGTGGGGCTGGTCAGCCATATGATCCCGGAAGCCCGTATGGGGCATCTACTGGTGGCGACGGAGGAATCGGAAGAGAAATTCTCATAGCAGATGGTTGCGGATTTAATCTTGGCGATTCTAATAACGAGAATTGGTTTGCTGGTGGCGGCGGGGGTATCGGTCAAGATGAAAACAATGGCAGCGCAGCCAACTTGGGAGATAAAGGTAAAGGAGGAGGTGGAGGGGCTGGTGGCTCAAATGGTCAAGCCAATACTGGTGGAGGTGGCGGTGTTGGTGGTTCTGGCGGCAGTGGCATAGTAATAGTGAGGTACACAAGATGACAAGAGCAAGAGAAACTAGTGAAAATGCAAGACAGGCAAAGGCTTGGGTGAATTTTGACGGAACCTTCGGTTCGTCGCCTTTCACTTTGGCTAATGGTGGGATTAGGAGTGCTTTTAACGTTAGTTCGATTACAGACAATGGCGTTGGTTCCTACACGATGAATTTCGCCACCGCTATGCCAGATGCGAATTACTCAACGTTCTGCACTAGTCCCGTGGTGTCAACGCTAACCAGAAACTTCAGTGCGGGATTCGACACAGCGGGTTACACGGCGGGTAGCGTGAACATACGTCGTGAAAGTTCAGACGGCGACCCATTCGACGCTTCTATTTTGTGCGTAGCTATCTTCCACTAACCATAAAACTATAAGAAGCACATATAAAACTTAAAAGGAGAATAAAAATGAAAAGAATAATTTATCCAAATGATGATGGCGGGGTATCAGTAGTTATACCAAGCCCCAACACTAAATATACAATAGAGCAAATTGCTCTGAAAGATGTTCCTGCTGGAAAACCCTACAGGATCATCGAAGACACAGACATCCCAACTGATCGAACATTTCGTAACGCTTGGGAAGCAGACTTTAGTAATCCAGATGGCGCTGGTATAGGTGCTGATGAATTTTTTAGATTAGGCATGGGAGGATAGTATGATTAATGTAAACATGAATAAAGCCAAAGATATTTGGCGAGACAAGGTAAGAAATGACAGAAAGCCTTATTTTGAGTCTCTAGACGTAGATTACTTAAAGGCTACTGAAGCTCAGAATGTTACGCTTAAGAACCACATTGAAACGAAGAAGCAACAACTTCGTGATGCTCCAGCTGACAGTAGAATTGACGAGGCAACCACGCCAGACGAACTAAAAGCTGTAGACCCAGTTTCTGAAATTATGAGTATATCAGAATTAGATCAAGCTAAATTAGATAAACTCACAGAGATAGATCAAGATTGGAAGGTTACTCTTAATAACGGCTGGCAAACACCAGAAGGTTGGAGTCTTGGTATTCACACAGATGACGTTGCGTTACTTAACGGCGCTTACTCATTAGCAAAAGAGGCTGCATCGCTAGGCTCTACAGATCCTATTACAATACTAGACACTGAAGGAGAACCTCATTCTCTTACGGTTGCAGAGATGACGCCTTTAATGTTGGCTTATGGTCAGGCTAGGGCGCAACTTAGTGGGGCCGATGCTGCCAGAAGAAAGTTAGTCAAAGACGCCACAACACTAGAAGAACTAGAGGCAATCTAATGAGCATTGCAAGAGATATAAGTAGACAGTCCAGCAAGCAAACCGCTACGTTAACAGCAAGTCAAACAGCTGTTACTGTTACTGGTGGGTTTAGTGGGTCTAATATTGACGTATATCTTAATGGTGCTAGAATAGTACAGGGGCAAGACTATAGCCTTAATGGTACAAGTGGTATTACGCTAACGCAAGGGGCGAGTGCTGGAGATATCATTGAGTTTGTTATTCGCAATACTTCTAATAGTGGCTTTAGCGCGGCTGATACTGGTCAGATAGTTGATGGGGCTGTAACTTTCGATAAATTGTCGAATAGTGCCAGCGAAAGCAGCAACGTTCAGAAACGCACCGCTGCCTCTTGGGTTAATTTTAATGGAGCGGGAACCGTGGCTATACGAGACGATTTTAATGTTGACAGTATTACCGATCTTAATACTGGACAGTATAGAATTAATTTTAACACTTCTTTTGCCAATACAAACTATTGCGCAACAGTTGGAGTTCTTGGGATTAATGTATCCAGCGATATGTTTTTAGAAGTGAGAAACCCACAAACAAGCTACTTAGACGTTTATTCATGGAAAAGCAACACCGCAACTACCGCAGATACAACCATTATTTGCGTATCAATTTTCGGAGAACTTTCATAACAAGGAGAATAATATGGCAGATTTACCAATTTTAAATGCAGTTGATCCAGCGGTCATTCCCGCTAAAACTTATGACAGAGTGTGGATTGAGGAGATCGTTATTCGCGCTCCTGATCCTAACGGCGACGTTACAGGCGAAGTCAAACTACACAAATACGGTATGTTTGATGGCGTAGCAGAACTAGAACCCGGAAATGGCCAGTGGGTCAGGGTTGAGAATATGTTGGAAAAGTCCGATACGGATGCCAATCTACAAACAGCCATGACCGCACTAATTGGTTATGTAATGCAATTGGGAGCTGAAAATAATATTATTGCGTCATAACAGCTGTTTATTTTAATAGACAGGCCTGTGGTGTATATAATGATGTATTTTACCATAAAGAGGGTCCGTATATGTCGTGGCAATTAGAAATTCCTATTATTACTAGGGTTTGGATCAATGACTTGGAAGCTAATCCAATATATTCAGATGATCGTATTTTACAGGTTGTTACTGTAGCAGCTCAAAACGTTATTCGCGAAGTCTCTTTTGATACTACATATGATGTTGATGTAGTCAATATTAGCATAGCCCCAGATCCAACTTCTGATAGTGTAAACGATAATGACTTTATTGCTCTTGTAGCTCTTAAAGCAGCTTGCATTTTAGACCAAAGCACATATAGAACAAAAGCTATCAACGAAGGGATTAAAACCAGTCTTGCATCAGCAACTTTACATGTCGCTGGAAATTTAAAAGGGTACAAAGACCTATTAGAAATTGGTCCGTGTGGAATGTATTCTCAGCTTCGCCAGGAATTTGAGATTGGCAATCCAAGTGTTGTACAAGCAGTATTGAGTCCTTTTGTTGGCAATAAATTTGATCCGACTAATCTTACTTCTTATCATGGTGGATTACATCGAAATGGTGGTATCGACAGATTTTATAGTTAGGTGAAATATGGCATTCTGTATTACTGATATTAACGTTATTACTTTTCCAGACGACGATCCTGGTGTTGGCTGCCTACTTGCTGCTACGCAGAACATAGACATTGTAAGAGGTGCAACCTTTAATATGGTTTTTGATCTAGTCTATCAAACAGTTGCAGAAGACGAAACGGTTTCTTCATCCCCAGCTGACCTAGATGGATATTCTATAAATATGTCCGTAAAACAGTCGTCCACAAGTACAACAGACCTCTTATTTGCATCAACACAAAACAGAATGATAGACATAAATTATACCACAGCCAGGGTGTCTGTAAATATTCCGGTTAAATATACTCTTAGGCTTCCTCTAGGTTCTCTTTATTATTTGATTAGACTTGTCGCTTCTGATGGAAATACTCAAAAGATTATTCAGGGTATTGCTACAGTATCGGATAGTTCAGCATGATCAATTCTACTTTTAACCAAATTTTTGTAGATCAGATAAACAGGATGTTTGGAGAAAACGGACTGTCTAGACCCTGCAAGCTGATTTCTAAAGACAGAGATAAAGCTCTGTGTCCTAATTGTATTATAGATCCTATTAGTGGCAAATCTAGTGGAAGATATAAGAGTGGCGGTCAGGTCAATTTTCCATATGGACAACTTTGCCCAATTTGTAATGGTGTTGGTTTCCTATTCAATTCTAATGAATGTACCATTGACTTATTAGTAATTTATGACTATAAAAAATTTCTTAATTTTGGAACTAATACAAATATTCCAGAGGGCTCTATCCAGGTGATTGCAAAATTTCAGGATCTAAAAAAACTACAAAAAGCAAATACTTTAGTTGTAGACACTAGTGCTGGATACATTCCAAATAATGAGTACGAACCAGTATCACAGCCGCAACCTATAGGACTAGGCGCTAGTGACTATCTTTTTATGTACTGGAACAATAATTAATGAGCAGCATAAATATTTTTGGCAAATTATTAGGAAATGTTAATCAGTTTAAAAAGTTTATATTGACTAGTATTTCTGACAATATCAATAAGTCTTTATTTAGTAAAATAAATTTAGTCGAAAAAGATATTAGCAAGATAGTTATACAGAGCATACGCAATCAACCAGAATATAGCTCTTTAAAGTCGGGAATTTTAAGAAATCAGCTAGGTATAAAAAATCCAACTGTTATAGATTCTATTTTAGCAGAATTAGACGATATACAGGTGCAAATTGTTAAACCTTCAGTAAGGGGAGACAACATAGAGGCTAAAGTGGTTATTAATATGATTAAAGATAATTATATTGATATTTTATCAGCTGATGGGTCTTCCTATATGAGCGAAAAAGGCTCTCAGATAGACTGGCTTAGATGGTTGCTGCTAGAAGGCAACAATAGTGTAATTATAGGGTATAGATACATGCCTATTTCTGGACCCAGTTCTAGAACAGGCAAAGGCATTATGGCAAAATGGAAATCTGGCATATTTAGAGTTCCTACTGTTTTTGCTGGAACTGCTGAAAATAATTGGATTACTAGAGGCTTGGATGCTGCATTACCAGAAGTAGAATCATACTTTAATAATATAGTTAAAAAATCATTATGAGCTTTATAGGCATAGATAAATATAGTGCGAACACCATAACTTCTCAGTTAGAAAACAATATGGTTTCTTTCTTGGATGATGGTCTATTAAAAATAGGTGCTTTTGGTAATGTTTTTTCTTCCGTATCTAATATATACGGATCAGATATGAGTGAGTTAAGACCATTAGAAAATGATAGTTATTCTGATTATACTCTTTGGCAGTCTCCTAGAAAGAATTGGGTATACGAGAATATTTCTGGTGTGGATTATAGTCCAATATCAGTGAGTGGCATTACTGTAAGTGGGGTAGTTGGTAGCCCAATGTTTTATCCTGGTCCTACTGGAAATAGCACATTAGGCTATACTATCAACTACGAGGAAGGTTCAGTATTATTTAATCGAGAAGTTAATAGAGCAGCCAAGGTTAGTGCTTCATATAGCTATAAGCTTTTTGACGTACAAGTGGCCAGTAAATCCCCCATATGGAAAACACTACAAGACAATTCTTTTGATCCTGTAAATTTTAGCAATAAATATTATGCTAGTGGAGATTTTAATATTCCATCAGAACATAGAACTCAATTACCCACTATTATTGTAGAATCTGTAAATCGTAGCAAAAATTTACCCTGGAGATTAGGGGACTATAGCCTTGTTTCTGAGCAAAAAATGCTTCTACATGTGATTTCTGAAAATAGAGCAGATAGGGATAAAATTAATGATATTTTAAATAGACAAACTACCAGGGTTATAGACCTTTATGATCTGAATAAGCTGATAGAATCTGGAACATATCCTTTAAATTTTGATGGTAGTGTAAATAATAGTGGCTTGGAATATGATCAAATTCTCGCAAATCCAGACTATAGATGGATGAAATGCAGGTTTAAAAACATTACTGTTTCAGACATGCAATTTTATGGCATCGATTTATACGGTTCTACTATAGAAATTACAAACGAGTTAATTTTGTACCAAAATACATAATTTAGTGTATTATACTGTAACGTTTACCCTTTCATAAAACGGAGAAAATACTATGGCAGATAGAGTTTATTTCGCCTCCCACGGCTTAGCTATCGATGGAACAACTGTTCTAGGTGCTCAAAGCGTCGGGATTAGCATGACATTTAACAATTTACAAGCTTTCCAGCTGGGCACTCTTAGTATCTATGACAACATCGTTACTGATGGTGAATGTACCATTAGTGCTACTAAAAATCTTGATGGTAACGCCCTTATGTTTGGCGGTGGCAATGTTGGAGATTATGGTACTACTGTGTATACAATTACAGTTGCTAGTCAAGACGATGAAGAAGGTCTAGACGGCAGTGGTGGAACTAGCACTACTATTACCGGAGCCTTCCTTTCTAGCTTAGGTTATAATTTCCCTGTAGACGGTTGGGCTACTGAAGAAATTAGTTGGGTAGCAGATAATAAGAGTGTTGGCACTAGTGGACTAGCTGCTATTAGTACCACAACTGGAACTGCTGCCTTTAGGCATCATGTTACCTGGGATGGTGTGCTTAGTGGCTATAATGTTACTAACATCAGCATCAACACAGACTTTGCTCGTGAAGCTCTGTTCAAATTAGGTCAGTTTAATCCTTACTATCGTTTTGCTAACTTCCCAATTGAAATTACTGTAGAGTTTACATATAATAATACAGAAATTGATCAAACAGAACTTGACCTAACACAAGAGAGTTGTACTAATACTGCTTTCGGAAAAGAGGACATTACCGTTACTGTTTGTGATGCTGGTGGTCAAAGCGCTAACGCCAAGTACACCTTTGTTGCAAGTGGTTGTGTTTTAAGTTCTATTAATCAAGAGGGTGGTGGTACTGATGGTGGAAATGCTACAACCACAGTTACATATACTACCTATAATGATTTGTGGGTTAATACAGCATAATAATGTCTGTTAAGATTTATCAATTTGATAAAGTTAATCTTGATATAGGCGGTGATCCTCAAAAACTAGTCCAAAAGGTGTCAGTGAAAGCTGACACCGGACTAGATTTTGTCACAACTGCTACTACAGGAATACAAACAGTTGTTAAAAAGCAAAAAGATATTACTATAGATGTTGAGTATTTGCATATTGGCACTTATGTCGATCCTACTACGGCTCCTCTTCATAATAGTCTAGGATTTATCAATCTTGCCAGAGAGAGTGGAAATGATATTAAATTTTCTGGATGTCTTTTAGTAGGAACACAAAGCAGCATCTCTGCTAATAGTAATGATTGGGGCAAAAAAACACTAACGTATATGTGTTTGTCTTATGAGAATATATCATCATCGACCTTTAGTCCTACAACTCCAATAACTGGATCAGCACCAGGTAAAAGATCGTGCTTTACTGGAGTAGCTAGTAGCGACAAATTGGTGTCTTTTGAATCTAGCTGTACCATTGATAGGGAATTGCTATATCAACCAACTAAAGCGAAACCCTCTCATATTTGCATAAAATATCCTATTGTTTCTACTAGCTCTATTACAAGATATGAAACAAATTCTACTACACTGAAAGAGACAGGAGTTACTACTTGTCCAACTCCTGCTGGCTCTACAGCACAACTAGACGCCGATACTGGGATTCCAAGTGGATATTTAACCAGCGTTAATATAGATGGTGCTACAGTAGGAGGAGATGCTCAGCTTGTTACATATAACTATAAATCAACAGCCATAACTGGACAACTTACTAGAATTATAACGGTACCATAGCAGGAATTATTTGTGGAAGATTTGTTATGCGATCTTAAATTTTATCGTATTATCAATGGATATTTCGAAATACAGGTAAAAGATCAAAGATATAAAATAGTATATCCAAACAATCAGCAGAAATATGAGGCAGAGCAACTTTATGTCTCTTTAATGCAAGATTCTAGATTTGATATTGAATATCTCAATAATTCTCAGCTATATAAAATACTAGAATATAATCAAATATGGTCTACAGAACAGCAGCAATCTCTTGATGATTTAGAAGAAAATATTGACAAATTTAAAGTAGTTTTGTATAAACAATACTTTGATGATGATCGCAGAGAAAGTACTAAGCAGGAATTATCAACATTAAGGAAATTTCAAAAAGACTTACTATCCAAAAAGCATAGCCTAGATTACTTAACTCTTAATTTTTTTGCTAATAATATCAAAAACCAATATTTAATTTCTCAGTGCGTTTTAACACTAAAAGGAGAGCCAGTTTTTGGTAAAAATTATTATGAGTTTGATTTGGATTTATTGAAAATAATTATTGCAGAAGTAGATAAGCATCGGATTACATCGTCTGATCTTAAAAAGATATGCACAGGGGAATTATGGAAAAGGTATCTGTGTAGCAATAATGTTTTTGGGCCATCTATACATCTTAATGATGACCAAATAAACCTGCTTTCTCTGCAAAAAATGTACGATAATGTTAGACAGCACCCAGAGCGTCCAGAAGAAGCAATAATCATGGATTCTGATGCTCTAGATGGTTGGTTTTTAGATCAACAAGAAAAAGTAAAAATGAGAAAGCTAAAAAATGAAGCTTTAAGCAAAGTTCGGGGTAAAGTAAGAGGTCATGATTATATTTACATAATGACTAATGGAGACCAGGATCAGATAAAAGCAGTTGAGGGTATGAACGACTTAAGAGGAAGATCTATAGCTCGTTCCATGCGAGAAGCTACTAAATCAGGAGAAACGGTAAGCTGGAAAGATGTTCCGTATATTAAACAGGAACTAAGATCTAAAGCCTATCAGAATCAAAAACAAGGAGTACCAGTGAAATGAAAGCCCAGAGAATAGAACAATTAACTTCATCAATTGAAAAAAGATTCCAAACTACAATGATAGGATCTTTAGCCAGAGTAGAAGATTATTTTGGTTTTGTATGGGGACACAATAAAGACATGATTTCAATAGAACAATCAGACAATAGAAATGTATGGCAGGATCTAAGAGATGATATTTTAGATCATTGCAATTATCAAATGAGAGCAGCGTTGAACGATATTAGAAAATTTATTCAAGAAGATTCCAAAGATGCAGTTAGTTTTAAGGCATCTTATAGTTCTAAAAGTTTACAAAATCAAGGAGAGTAATAATGAGTCAAGATTCTTTTGTTATGGATATAGGAGATAAAAAAGTAGAGTTCCTAGTTAAATCTCCATCTTTTAAAGATCAGAGAGAAGCACAAAAGGTTTATAATCAAGCTTTTTCTGATGCTGTCAAATCTGGATGTATTGTTAGAGGAAGGCTAGATGACCTATTAAAAGAGCAGGGTTTATGGGACGATAAGAAAGAAATGAAGCTTAATACTATTCAGCACGAATTATTAGGTCATGAACAGACACTTTCTAAGGGTGGTATTAGTCTACAGAGGGCTAGGGGAGTGGCTTTGGAGATGAGAAAATTAAGAGATGATCTGAGAGAACTAATCAGCTCAAGGACCAATCTAGACAATAACACCGCAGAAGGTCAAGCTGATAATGCTAGATTTAATTACTTAGTATCTGCTTGTTTGGTGTATTCAGAGAATAAGAAGCCCTATTTTGCTAGTTATGAAGAATACCTAAACAAATCAGCAGACCCTGTTGCCATAAAGGCAGCTCAAATTTTGGCCTCTCGATTATATGGATTGGATGATAATTATGAAAAAAATCTACCAGAAAATAAGTTTCTAAAAGAATACAAGTTTGTTGATGAAGACTTAAGGTTTATCAATAAGCAAGGTAAGCTAACAGATTCTGAAGGTAGATTGGTTGATAAAAATGGTAGATATATTAATGAAAAGGGTGAATTTGTAGATAAAGAAGGTAAGAGGGTAGATAGAGAAGGCGAATATTTAGTTGAATTTAAACCATTCTTGGATGAGGATGGAAATCCAGTAAAAGTGGAAAGCAAGAAAGTTGACAATGAAGAGCCTAAAAAAGCAACACAACAGGAGAAACAACAGGAAAGTAGTTAATAAGCGTTTTGGTATCATAGTATTTTCAAAGATAGGCACTATGTCCAGTGGATGTAGTGTCTATTCTTATTAGGGGGCTATAATATGGCACAAGGATATAATTTAACAGTACAGTTGAATCTTCAAGGTCCAAAAAACCTGAACAATGTTGTTAATAATATCAATCAAAAATTAAATAACATACAAGCTACTGTTAATGTTAAAACATCTCCCCAAACACAACAAGCTCTTCAAGGAATAGCTAATGCTGCAAAGGGAGTAAAACAAGCTAGTGATGATGCTGCCAATGGTATGGAAAAATTTGGTAAATCTGCTGGTCTTGCCATTAAACGTTTTGGTGCTTTTACTGCCG
>Ga0070750_10001526_pt1 | contig 12903 bp, 8 predicted proteins | sample VirMetDEL_Nov_24_FD_77013 | JGI IMG/M metagenome (GOLD analysis project Ga0070750, IMG submission 77013) | Aqueous microbial communities from the Delaware River and Bay under freshwater to marine salinity gradient to study organic matter... | ecosystem: Environmental > Aquatic > Marine > Coastal...
AAGCAACTGCTAAGCTTACAGCCGCTGCTGCTATAGGTAGTCCCCATTGGGGTATCTTAATAGTTCCATCACTCATAGTTATTTCCTTTTATTCATTATTCCCATTACAGACCTAACACCAAACGATGCAGCAATAATTACAGATAAACTGTACTGATACCAATCTGGCATAGCTTCTAAAGCTTCAAACCCTGCTTGAACGTAACCTACAGTAGCAGGAAAGAAACATAGTATAAGAGGCACACTAAATAAAAGTGTAAGCCACTCATCCTTCCAAGACTGATTAGACGCTCGCGCCATTGCAGTCTCCCAATCAGCAGCAGATTCAGCTTGCTTTACCATTACAGCAGCTTCTGCTTCTGCCTTTGCCTTAGTCTTGGCAGTCTTCCCTTCTAGCCAAGTACCTCCAAGTTTTACTAATCCATCAAGCACTGGAATCGCCATCAGCCTCTTCCTCTTCTATCTCATTGATAATTATTTCTTGCTGCTCTTCAAACATTAAACGAAAATCTTCAAGCTGCATGAAAGGCATATTGTGTTTAGCTTGATGCAGTTGATAAGTCTTGTAGACTTTACCCAGAAGATCCTCAGTGTAAAAAATCATTAGTAACTCCATACGTGTGGCCTTGGTCTACCTTCAGAATCAGGTAGGTCATCTAGGTGTATAAATCGTACCCCTCCTTTCTGACTTACCCCTATCCCTGTGAAACCTGCCTCTAGAGCGCCCTGTAAGAGCCTGTAAGCGTTTTTATGGGATACCGCTATATCTACAGCCCTTCCTGATGCATGTGCGCCAGCGGCCTTTTTACGAGCTTCTATGGGGTGGTCTGGGCAACGGTAGGCAGAAGTGATAGGAAAAGGGAAGCCCATCTTGTCTCGTAGCTTATCTATCTTCTGCATGAATGCAGGATCAATACCCTGTTCTTCACAGTGTTTACATTCTAGTTCTTTCTCTGAAAAATATTTGTACATATGTATCCCTATTAGAAGTAGCAGCGGTATCGTTGCAAAAAAAAATATCTAGCCATTTCTCTTCAAGGCTCTAAGAACCTTGCCACCTTTGGAGAAAAGAAAATCTTTCCTGTCTCCTTTTATTGCATTCTTAACTAGAACCAAAGGCCCCACTTGAATAGCCTCTTCACCTCCTATTACAGGATCTCCTGTTCTCCTATCAAAAAAGTAAGAATGTTTCATAGGGTTGAATCCAACTTGAGTCCATTCAGGGTCTTTTAGATATTTTTTAGCCAAAGAAAAGTTCTCTTCATCTGTCCTATTAACAAGGTTTCCACCTATTCTTGCAAAAGGTTTTTTGTCGTATTGCTTTTTCAAAGCAGCAATTTGTTTTTTACCTTCAGGTGTAGTGGCATCAATTAGTTTACCTTTGGACATATCCCCTGTTCTAAAACCTGTTCTTAATGCACCCTGTTCTGCAAGACGATCTATTTCTGCTTTCATTTTGTCGCCTTCTCTTATATCCAGAGAAGCTTTCTGCTTGCTAGGACTCATTGTTAAATCAACATTTGTTATGGAAACTGTTCCTCTATGAGAAGTAACTCCTCCTTTAGTCTCGTCGTGTATAGTAGGAACCCAAGCACTATCTTTTTTCCTTAGATATGCGGGAATATCTAATCGTATTCCAACTTGTCTTCCTTCAGGTATCTCTACATTTATCTTCTTCTTTTTATCTGACGCTAAAGCTTTAAACATTTCGTCATAAGTAGCAGGAGCAGGTATATCTTCGTAAGGAGCTATTGTATCGTCAACATCAGTACTGCTAACCTTAGTAGGTTTAGGACTGCTTACAGTCTCTTTGAACATCTCAGGAGTCTCACCCTTATTGATAGCAGATGTTAAATCATCAAACTCTTTAGTAAGTTCTTCTGTACTACGTTGAGGAGTATCATCCATGAAACCTCTAGTTGCTTTAGATACCTGCCTAGCAACAAGACTACCTAGACCAAATCCTAGCCTACGCAGAGGATCTACTTCTCCACCACCTACAAAGCCCAGCCTACGCAGAGGATCTTCCTCATCTACAAAAGCTGTACCTGCTTGTTGATCGTAGGGCATACCTGTCATCTTATCTATGCGCTGATCAGGCTCTTCAGGTGCATTAGGTACATTTTCTATGATGCCACCCTTTGCTCTGTTGGGTCTGTCTTCTGGCATATCAAAACCAAGACGCTCTCCGTACCCTATGATTTCTCTTCCAAAAGGAACTACTCTAGCAACATCTGATACGGCTCCTTCATAGTCCTCTGCTTCTACATTCCTTTGAACTTGGAACAGAGTATTTACAAAGTTTTCAGCATAAGAAGCTGAAGGTGTTAAGCCTGAAACAAATTGTCCTCTTTTCCCTGACTCAATAGTTCTAAATAATTTATCAATCTGCCAAGGTAAGTAGTTACCTGATAGCTCCATTGATTTCTTTGCAAATTGTGTATAGCCTTCGTAAGTATCACTGTACTTGGGTTCGTCTGGATTGTAGCTAGGACTAGTGAACTCTCTTAAACCTTGTACTCCTCCATATACACCAGTAAGAAGTAATGCTCTAAGAGCCAAGGCAGCATCTCCATTCTCTACACGTTCAATCAAACTATTAGTCTGTGATGTTTTAGCTTGCGCCCAGCTAAGGAATTGTCCTAGTGATCTAATGTAAGGATTTTTACTTTGAGTAAACAGTAGACGATTGCCTACCATAGGTACAATAGCATCTCTATCTGTTTGCTTTTGCCCTACTCTATCAAGAATAACTCTACCATCATCTGAATTAAAAGCTGCTTGTACAGTCTTGTACTTCTTCAAAGTTGTTAAATCAGAAGCAGACAACCCTAGTGTTTCCATTTCTTTCTTAACACCCGAACTTAGCTTTGACTTCTTAGAGATAGCGTAAGCTCTGTTGACACCTGTATCGTATGCAAAGCCTCTAGCTGCTCTAGTCAATGGAGCAAGACCCACAAGATTAAAGAATCCTTTATTAAACTGTCCTAAATTATGATGAAAGTTATTTAAAGGATCTCCACCTTGAGTCATTAATGCTGTGTACTCTCTTTCCCATCCTAGATCATATTTAAAATTAGCTTGCTTAGAGAAAGAGGGAGTCTTCCCTGCTTTTTGTACTAATGCTTTAGATGCAGCACCAAAGCCACTATTCTGGAATGGTTGAATAAGATCACCCAACGATGAAATAGTAACCCTTGTTAAATAGGTAGAGTTGGCTAGGGTAGTTAGTAGGGGAAGTACAGTCTGACCTACTATCCCTGCTTTGTCTGCTCCATAAGTGCCCCAGAATGTGTCTATAGTGTCGTAAAGATACTTCTTGTAATCTTCTCCAAACTGTCTTTTGTCAGTACCAGCCGCTTCAAAAGCTTCATCTACTTTACCTAACATAAAATCAAGAAGATCGCCTTGTGCGCCGAAGGTTCTAGCAAACTCTCTTCCCTTTATTGTTCTATCTGCATATGTAGCAAATACTTCTTGAGCGTCTAAATTTATGTAGCCCTGTTCTGCTAAAAACTTTCTAGCAGCAGGGTCTTGTATAAGACGGTGCTTTTCAAAGTGATCTTCTAAAGGTCTGAACTTTCCTTGACTAAAAAAGTTATCTCTAGTTATTTGTACTTTGCCTTCGTACTTCTTGACTCCCGTCATAGCCTCAAATATTTTATTAACTTTTTTGTTTAAGTCAGCTTCTTTAATTTTAGGACTCTGTATTCTTACTGCTTTTAAGAGTGCTTGTCTAAACGCTTCTTCATTCCCACGTATAGCGTCCATATTGTAAAGCTGTGCCATACCATAGTTATCACCAAGATCAGAAAACTTAATTCCAACGGCTTTTACACTATCAGCAAGCTCATCTCGTTGTTTAGCAAGTAAAGGAGCAAGCCTACGAGCCTCTGCTATTTGGCTCTCAGTTAAAGGATCTAATGAACCATCAATACCTCTGTAGCCTACTTTAATTTTATTTAAATCAAATCCATTTATAATCTGTCCTGTAAGCTTTCTGATGTTTAAATCTTCAGAAGCTTCACCTAAAGTGTCTACTACTTGACCTATAAACTTTCTAGTCTCTCTACTGACTCTAGCTTCAACAGAGTCAGTGCCAGAGCCGGGACGCTGTAGTAGCATGTTGCCTAGTATCTTAGCGTACCCTCCCATAGCATCTAGCTTAGTAGCAATAGTTCCTGCACTGTGCATCTTTACAAGCGTTCTTATGTTTCTACCAGCACCCTCGTCTATCATCATGGCACCGTCTGCTTTCTGTACAGCCGTAAGATTCGATTTTCTTAAATTACTGTGATACCTTCCTGTTATTGCACCAGCAATCATTAGACCAAGAGTAAGCCCATCATCGTCTTCATCGCCAATAATTCCGCTTGCTGCAAAACCACCTAAAGCACCCACTATAGGTCTAGTTCCTTCATAGAGTATTTTAGACATTAAACTATTAGTAAGTTCTCCTGATGAATTTAGTTCTTCAAGAATAGCACCACTAGAGTCTGTTTTAGTTAACATGACATCTAGTTGAGTATCAAAGTATTTCTTCTGTGCAAGCTGTAAATTGTTTTGTGCCTGTGCAAGTTGCCTTTCTAGTTCAGGCTTGTCAGCTTTCTTTGCTTTTCCAACTTTTGAACTTAACGCAGCAACTACACGTTTAGCTTCTACAATAGGCTGAGTAACGTAAGACAAAGGAGGATTTTTTGTTCTTGATTGTTCTATAGTCTCCTGCTTAACTACTTTTGCAGTTGCTCTCTGCAAAGCTTCTACTTCAGTGTCAACTAGAGGCTGACTGTATCCAGCTAAACGTCTGTTATGCGCTCTAATTAGATCACGCATAGGACTTGTTGAGCTAACTTGTATTGGTTCAGGTTGTCCAAACCACTGCTGTCTTTGATAAGCTTTTATTACTTCTCGCATAGAGGGCATAGCAGCTTCGTTAACTTGATCTGGAGAATCAGGTATAATCTGTGCAATATCATCTGCTTCCATAGGCACTCTTGAAGCAGCCTCTTCAGAGACTTCTGTTGCTTCTTGTCCTACACGCTGCCTAATACCAGCAGATAGGCCACTTATTCCTCCTGTTAAAGCAGCACTTATTCCAACATTAATAGGATCAACTTCGCCATAAACTATCTTGTCTCGTAAAGCTGCGTCTGTTGCCCCAAAAGCAGCACCAAAGCCAGCACTCGCTAACTTTCCTGCCTTTTCCACCCTAGTCCAAGGCATAAGCCAAGGCAAAGGATCAACCAGAGCAGTGCCTACCCTACCTGTAAGAATAGCACCATCTTCTTGCTCTTCATCTATGCCAAAGAACTTAGGATTTGATCTGAATACATCTCTTTGTCTCTTACTTTCTACTCTAGAAAGAGCTTCATCCAAAGTAAGATCAGTATTAAAAGCACTATCAAATAAGGCAGTTCCCATTCTAACAATGTTACCGCCCAGCATAGTTTCATCAGAAGCACCAAAAGCTAACTTTTCAGCAGTCGTTACTTCAGTGGGGTCGAAAGTCTTATCTACTACCCCAGTAAAATCTATGTCACCAAAATCATACTCAGCCATTAAGTAATCTCATTTATAATGTAATTTTTTTCTTCTTCTGTTAAAGTATCAGACCCTTCTATATTAGCTACAGTTCTGTCTTTAATAGGCCCAGTTAGAGGGAGAGTTACGCCTCTTAGGTTAGTTATATCTTTAACAAACTGCTCTGCTTTCTCACTAGGAGCAGGAGTATCATCCACACTAGGAGCAGGAGTATCATCCACACTAGGAGCAGGAGTATCATCGTCAATACGAGAAAGCAAAGACGGTCTTTCAGCCGAACCAAGTACAATCTTGCTGGGTGATGCATCAGCTACTGTTCTTCCTCTTTCAAGAACCTCTTGCTTTTGACGTTCACTACCCCCTGCCAAAAGCATCTCTTCTCTTGCTTGCTCTTTCTCTTTTCTTATTTTTTCTCTATTTTCTCTAGAAAAGTAAGCAGTTAAATCTGAATAGTCTTCTTTTTGCTTTTCAACTTTAGAAAGTTTACGATTTATTTCGTCGTAAATAGCATTATATCTTTTATTACTAGGATCAAAAATAACTGAAGAGTACTGAGGATTGGCTTTTAATATTTGTTGTTTCATAGCTGCTATGGCAGAATCAAATTCTTCTATTTTTTGGCGACGAGTAAGGTCAGGATTAATAGAAATATCTTGACCTACTCGAATTAACTCATCCATTATTTCTCTATTAGCAGCACTGTCATCTGTTGCTAAATTCAATACTGTCCTTTTAGCTGCTGGTGTATCAGGATCAGTTGGTTTCTTTTGTTCAATCACTGTCGCTTGCTGCTGTGCGATAGCTAGTCTTTCATCTAAATTAGATCCAAAGATAGAATTAGGATTTTCCTCTGTTACTAATTTAATATCGTTATTTATAATACTTTCAGCTAAAGCTGCTACTCTATTTTTGAAAAGAAAAGCATCTTTTTGAGCACCTTGAAGAGGATATTTATCACTTAAATAAGCAGACTGAACTTTTTGCTCTGCCATGTCATAAGCTGCTGAATATATTTGTTCAACTTGTTTATTATCTAGGTCATCTCCTGCAAACTCTCTAACAGCTTCTGGAGTAGTTTCCCTAACTAACATTTGTGCAACAAAATTTGACTTATCCTCTTTAGTTACAGAAAAAGACAAGGCATTTTGTTTAACTTGTTTCCACTGATCAACTGATAAAGGTCTATCTTTGTTTGCAAACACAGCATTTTCGTACAAAGCTTGCTCAGCCCCTCCTTTATTCAGAATATTAGTGCGTAAGGTTAACTTACTTTTATACTGATCTAATGCTTGAACTACTGTTGCGTCTTGTGTATCAAATAAAGAACTAATGACAGGGCTACTAAGACCGTACTCTTCTCCAGCAGTGTTTAGTTCTTGTAACTTTAGCATATCAGCATCTGTTAAATTTAATTCATTTTTTAAATTAGTAAGCTGCCTTTGAGAATAAGTATCATAAGACTCTCTCTTTAAGAATCTTTTAACCCACCTACCTGCTGCTTGACCTATGTTCTGAGAAACAGGATTGTATCTAGCTAATGCTGCTTTTCTTTCGTCTTGTGTAGCAGTCTTTAATAGAAAAGATCCTGTGGCTTGATGTTCTGCGTAGTCTTCGTCAGCTTTTTTATCTCTAGCTACATAATAGTTTTCTAGAAGAGTCTGGTACCCTGCATTTGATTCGTAGTTTTCTCCAAAACGCTTCCTTCCCATTCTTTGAAGTTCAGGTAAGCTGATAGCATCAGTAGCTGTTTTGTAATAGTTTACTCCTCCACCTTTCCTTACTTCTTTATCTGTAGCAGACCAGTTTGTTTTAGCAGTGTCTATAGCACTCATGCTGGCAACAACACCCGCTCCCGGCCCCTGCTTTGATCTACTATAGAAATCAGAAGCAGCTTGCTTAAAAGGCTCTGAGATGAAATCAGTTACTGTTTTACCTAATGCACCTGCTACTGGAGTTAAAGCTGCCGTAAGAAGCTGCTGACGAGATTGCTCCCTAAGAAGTTTTTTCATCTCATCTTCTCTGTCTTGAGCAGCAGTAGCAAACCCTGTACCTAACGCTTTGAAAGCCTCACCCAAATCAGCCATTATTGTTCTCCTCTAGGTGCCAGTAGTGACATCTTTTCTTGAATAGGTTCTGGTAATACTTCTTCTGTTCCTACGTCTTTTATCTGACTCATAGCCTGTTGCATTATTCCAGTAGGCTCTGCTTCTTCTTCTTCATCTACATCGCTTGTAATTACAAAATCTATATCTTCTCTTTCACAAAGAGCGGCAAGCATGTACACTAAAGGCTCTGCTAGAAGCAGCATTAGATCTGGGTTAAATAAACCATCTTCAAATCCTTTGTATAGAAAAATCTGTACAAGCTCCATGATAGGCATACCACCTGCAATAGTGCTTAATAGTTTTTCGTATGTGCCTTCTTCTGTAAAAGTAGCAAAGTAGTAGTCCAAAGCATCAGCAAGCTGAGTATACTGTGGAGGCTTTTCATATGGAGCGGGGTTCTCAGGATCATTAGCCAAAGATTCTCCCGGCAAGGGCCGCTCTAGCTTAGAGGCTCTATCCATAAAAGCATTTTCAATTTCACTATCGTCGTACATTACTTCAGCCATAATTTATTTCCCTGAAAAAGCTTTAAGTCTATTCATATACAAAGCCCCTACGCCAAAGGCTCCATTAGAGGCTCCTATTCCGTCAAAATAAGGAGTGTTGAATTGAACAAACTGCTAATCATCTGTCACAGGAGTCCTAGCTGCTGCGGCAGCACCTGCTACATTAGCAAACTGTACCTGTGGTGCATAAGACATTGACATAGGTGCCTCGTATTCAGGAGTGCCTTCTATAGCTTGCATAAGTGCTTGACCAGCCATTTGTCCCGGTACTTGTGTAATACTCTCACCTACATTTTCAACAGTTTTTGTTAATCCTTTTGCTAGTAAACTAGGAGGGGGAGTCACGGCTTCTTCTGGTACAGGTATTCCTCCTGTGTCTACTACTGATCCTGCTTCGACAGGAAGATCAGCGGAGACTTTATCAATGTCTGCTAAAGAAGCATTCTTAGGAAGAACATTAGGATCAAAAGCAGAACTACTTGCGAAAGAAGAAACATCTGAAGTAAAATCAGAGAAATTCTTAACTAAAGCATCAGAATAGTTGCCCCAAGCTTCCTTCATGCCAATATTCTCCATTCCCGGCATTCCTAGTTTTCCTCCAATGTACTTACCTGCTTGTCCGAAGAACTCAGTAACACCACTAGTTAAAGTTTTAAATCCACCTTTAACCATGTTACCAAACTGTGCAGCCTTACCTAAGACCCATCCTGCTCCTCTTACAACAGAACCAGCTATGCCTCCTAATGTGCTTTGTGCAAGTGTACTTCCTATTCCACTTAACATGCCGCCAAAGCCTACACCTCCTGTAAGAATGCCAATAGCTACTTGTCCTACTATGCCAATCTTATTCATAAACTTACCAAAAGATTTAAAAGTTTTCTTTACACTTTTACCAATCTTTTTAAAGGTCTTCTTTACACCTTTCCAGATATTACTAAAAAATCCCATTGTATCTCCTATATATCGTCAAGTAAGCCAAATATTATATTTCTTTGAGCAGCTAAATTCTTATTAGTTAAGAATGCCTCATTGCCAAGAGCAGCATTGATTACATTAACTTTTCTATCTATATCAGCTTGTCCTGCTTGGAAATTAAAAGCAGCTTGATCTCTTAACTCTTGCCACATCTGAGCCTGTGTAGTCTGTTGCATACTAAAAGCAAAACCTGCTGCTTGTTGGTTAGCTGCGTTCTGAGCAGCAGTATCTATAGTGTTAGCCTTTCTACGCCATTCTACATTAGACTGCTCTACAGCCTGTGCATTAGCAGCATTCCATTGATCAGTTCTAAACTGTAACTCTTGATCAAATGTTGCAATCTTAGCTGCTATGTCTGCATTTGCTCTATCTGCCTCTAATGTATTTGCTGCCTCTAGTGCTGCTGCTCTATTAGCTTCTGATGCGTTAAACTGCTCCATAGTGTTAGCTTGAGCAGTGTTAAACTGGTTCATGTTTGCTTCCATGTTAGCTAAGAACTGATTAGTTTGATTTTCAGATGTAGCATTGAACTGTCTAGCTGCATTCGTAGCTGCTTGATCAGATAGTATTCTTTGTTGCTTCATCTGCTGATCTAATACAGTTGCTTGTTGCTTATTGCTAAGGTTTGCCATATCCATCTGTAAAAAGTTCTGAGCATTTGCAATAGATACCTTAGTACGAGCATCTGCATTCTGCATATCCATCTGTGCCATAGCTGTAGCATTCTGCATTGCAGCTTGTTGACGATTATCAAGATCCTTCATAGTCATAGATTGCATAAACTTACTATTTGCTAACTGTACCTGTTGCTCAGCATTGAACTGAGCTATATCCATGTTCGCATCAATCTGTGCATTGAACATAGAAGCAGCCTGTTCGTTACTTAAATTAGCAAGACCCATCTGCTGTGCAAGCTGTGCATTAACCTGTGCTGCTTGCATCTTCTTTTCGTAAGTCTGTAACTCTGCAACATTCTGAGCATTCATACTCTCAGCATCTGCTTGGTTCTTAGCAGTAAGATTAGCTAAAGATACTTTTTCGCTCGCACTTAATTGTGCGAGTTCTGCACGTTGCCGAAGCTCTGTATTTTCAGACATTATCTTTGCATGAGTTGCAAGTTCTTGTAGTCTGAATCTATTTGCTTCTGTAAAGTTTGCAGTATCTGTAGCAGCACGTTCTTGAAGATTAGCTAACTCCATTTGCTGCTCAGCATTCATATTAGCTATGTCCATCTGCTGTGCTAAATTAGCGTTAGTCTTTTTAAAGTCTACAAGAACATTAAGATTAGCTAGTCTCTCTTGATTAGCAGCAGTCATCGTGTCTCTAGCTGCTGCGTTTTGATTTGTTAAGTTAGTTAACTCAACCTGCATTTCAGCAGAAAGATTAGCCTTCTCCATATCCTGCTGTAGCTCAGCCTGACGCATAGTTCGATTAACTTGAGCTTGATAGTTAGCCAAGCGTGTCTGCTGCTCAGCACTAAGATTAGCGGCTCCTGCTGCATTCAAAGCTTGTAAGTTTGCAAGGTCTGTACGAGTAGCTGCATCTAAGTTAGCTAGTGCAGTTTGTTGTCGTTGACTAGACTCTTGTGATGCTCTTTGCTGTGCAGCTTGGAAGTTAGCTAGTTCAGTTTGCTGCTGCTGTTGAGCAGTTAAAATAGTTGCTTCTTGTCTGAACTGTCCTTGTTGTACTTTAATCTGCTGGGCCATCTGTGCAGTCTGTGATGCTGCTGTTTGACGATTGGCAAGATTTTGCATACGTAACTGCATAGTCTGCTGTGCAGAGGTAAGATTAGCTTGTTGCTGATTACTTAGGTTCTGTGCAGCACGTTGCTGAAGGGCCTGTGCGTTGCTCTGAGCCATAGGTAATGCACTCTGTATAATAGCATTGAAAAGAGCGTCACGGCCTACTGTGGACGCTGAGAGGCCCCTCTGAGCCATCTGCTGCTCTATTGCCGCTACTGCTGGTCTTGCCCATGCAGGAGTCTTACCTTCTTCCATCCCAGCCAGTAATTGTTCCATTTGAACAGATACTAAAGCTTCTTCAGGGAGGGCTGCTACGGCTGCTGTTACTTGAGGATCTTCACCAGTATCTAACTGAGCCTCTACAGTAGCAGGATCTTCTGCAATAGCTGCTGTGACTTCTTTAGGCATGTTAGCTACAACAGCAGTCATATCTGCCGCTGCTGCTGTACGTGCAGTGCCTGTAACAGCTTGCATAGTTGCAGCCTGTGCAGTAGGAATACCACCAATCTGTGCAGCATCTCCTTTAGGCGCTTCACCTAGAATAGCTTCACGGCCTTCTAAGTCTACGGAAGGCGCGTCTCCTAGCTCCTGTGCAATCCTAGAGGATGCTTCGCCTACTTGTGCAGTTCTACGCTCAGCTAATTTAAATTCAGGTATGTCATCTAGATTTGTACCTTCTTTAGATACAATATCCATTAAATCTTGTCGTTCACGTTCTGAAATAGTCTGTGCAATACGTGTAGCTACTTCGGGATCTTCAGCAACTACAACCTCAAAACGCTCATCAGTCGTTACTGCTGTAGCGTAGTCTCTAGCTTCTGGCCTAGTAGCTGCTGTAGCCATTGCTTGTTGTTCAGCCGCTGTGTCTCTTTCTACTGCCTCTGCTCTTTCAGTAAGAGTAGCATCTTCAGCTACTGCTTCTTTTGATACAGTGCCTTGTGCAGCTACAGTTGCTGCTAAATCATCAGCTTCCTTTGCAGTTACTTTAGCTGCTGTAATATCAGTAGGAGTGGCTGCTTGATCCACTGTTCCTTTTGTTGTTTCTATTGCTTGAGCTTCTATTTCGTCAGGAACAGTTGTAGCTGTTCTTTCTGCCATCTTTTCAATATCTGTATCAGGAGTTTCAAGATCAGCACCATCGCCTATTTTAGCTACATCAGCTTTAATATCAGTAGTAGGAGTAGTATCAGCAGGAGGAGTAGTATCAGCAGGAGGAGTAGTATCAGCAGGAGGAGTAGTATAAGCAGGAGGAGGAGTGCCTGTGTCTTTACCGTCAGCTACTCCACCTACAAAATCAGTTCCCGGCTCTAAACCAGCTACAATAGCCCGTGCCTCTGCAAGTATTTCAGCATCAGTTTTTACTTTAGCAGCAGGATCATTAGCAGCTATTTGTTGTTCTGCTAACGCCAAACCTTCCGCTCTTATTTCTTCAGCAGTTTTTACTTTAGAAAAAGGATCATTAGTAGCTTTTTGTTCTGCTGCTTGGGCTAAACCTGCGGCTCTTATTTCATCAGCAGTCTTTGCTTTAGATTGCTGAACATTAGTTGCTTCTTGTAATTCTGTTATTGCAGCCTGTAACTGTTCAGTAGTAGTTGCAGGATTAGCTTGAGCAGCTTGTAAGTTAGCTAATGCTTTTTGCATATCATTAGCTGGTGTAACTTGTGCTGTAGTTTGAGCAGGTGCAGCAGCTTGTGTAGTCGCTGCTGTAGTCTCCGCAGTCGTAGTAGTCTGCTTAGGCTCTTTTTCTTTAGGTTTTGTGGCAGGTACAGGCGGTGGAGGAGGTGATTCAGCTTGTTGAAATCCTCTTCTACCATATGTTCTTTCTAAGCGATCACGCATAATAGAGCCTAAATTATATTTAGCTCTTTTCTGCTTTAAAGCCTTTAAAACTTTTTTATTATTTCTACTTGCTCTTTTCTTACTCATGTCTTATCCTAGCTGTGTAACAATTACAGAAGCTGCGCCTGTAACAACTACAGTTACAACTAACCAAGCCAACCTTTCCCATCGTGCTGCATGACTGTCAGCAACCTT
>Ga0070750_10001527_pt1 | contig 12891 bp, 19 predicted proteins | sample VirMetDEL_Nov_24_FD_77013 | JGI IMG/M metagenome (GOLD analysis project Ga0070750, IMG submission 77013) | Aqueous microbial communities from the Delaware River and Bay under freshwater to marine salinity gradient to study organic matter... | ecosystem: Environmental > Aquatic > Marine >...
ATAATAACTTTTTTGGAGTAAATTCTTGTATTGGAGATGAAGTTTCAGTGGGAAACTATAACTGGTTTAGTCCTCTAACTTCTTCTGTCGAAGATATAGGAGATGAACAATTATTAGTTCTTCCAAAAGAAGCAAGACCTGTTGTAGCTAAATTATCTACAAAGAGGTATTTTAAAGTTGAGATGGACTAAGTTAGGGTTAGTCTATGGACCTACGAATGATACGTGGTGGCAGTGCAGTCATGCGTATATTCCTACTCCTGTTATTTACGACGATTTTATTAGAGTCTTTATATCTAGCTGGGATAAAATACAGGTAGGAAGACTTGGGTATATAGATGTTTCTTTAGACAACCCAACAGAGATTAGATATATATCACATAGTCCTTCTCTTAATATAGGAAATGAAAAGTCTTTTGATCATCTTGGGATAACTCCTATGTCTTATATAAAATCAGAAGAGGTTTTATATATGTTATATACTGGTTGGGGAGAACATTCTGATTACCCTTATACACTATTTACTGGTTTAGCAGTAAGTGATAATCGAGGAGAGTCTTTTTCAAGAATTTTTGGTAAGCCAATTCTAGGTTCTATTAAGGGGGAATCTACAATTAGAACTGCGGCTTGGATACACTATGATCCGACATTATTAGAATACTGGATTTGGTATGTAGGAGGAGAAGACTGGTTTTATGCTGACAACAAATATACTCCTACATATGATTTAAGATTAATTCGTAGTGATAATTTATTTACTTGGGAAGATAAGCAATCTACCTTAGTTATGTCAGCAGATATAGCTAGAAATGAATATGCAATAGGAAGACCTTGCGTAATTAAAGAAGATAGTATTTATAGGCTATTCTACTCTAGTAGAAGGTATAATCATGGTTACTGTTTAGGATACGCAGAATCTGAGAATGGATATGATTGGGTTCGAAAAGATGAAGAACTAAATTTTCCGCGCTCTGATGTTGGTTGGGATTCTAAAATGCAGTGTTTTTCATATGTTCTTCCTACAAAATACGGAACTTATATGTTTTACAATGGTAATGAACATGGTAAAGCAGGATTTGGAGTGGCAATATTAGATGAGTGATATAATAAAAACAAAATTTGCAGAATTATCAGCAACACACCCGCAACACGATGATTTAGGTGTACTATGTCCTTTATTATTATCCTATGCCCATTTATGTAATCATATTACAGAATTTGGCGTAGATGATGGAACAAGTACGTGGGCGTGGTTATACTCTACTCTTTATGATAAAGATAAGATTATTAGATCGTATGATATTTATCCCGATTGTTTAATTGAAGAGCATAAGAAAGTAGTTGCAGAAGAAGGAATAAACTGGACTTTTGAAGCCAAAGATACCCTAGCTGAAGATTTTGAAATAGAAGAAACAGATCTACTTTTTATTGATACTGAGCATAATTACAGACAACTTTTACCTGAGTTACGAAAACACGGTAATAAGGCTAAAAAATTCTTGATGTTTCATGATACTTACACTTATGGAGCAAAGAGTTACGACGGATATGACAAAGGGCTAAACGATGCTATTGCAGAGTGGGTATTAGAAGTAAACAAAGCTAAAGAAGTTTGGGTCATTGATAATGTTTTTCTACACTCAAATGGCTTAACTATTTTAAGAAGAGTTTCATGAAATTAGTAAAATATAGTAATACTTATAGGGATGCTTGGGAAAATTTTGTAGACCACTCTTTTAACGGTACTTTTATGCACAAAAGAACCTTCCTTGAGTATCATGGAAATAAATTTCAAGATTGCTCTTTGTTAGTATATAAGAATGATAAGTTATGTGCTGTTTTTCCTGCTGCTTGTGTAAATGATAAGATTATATCTCACCCAGGATTGACAGTTGCAGGTCTTATCTATAATGATACTGTTAGAGGCCATGATATATTAGAGATTCTTATTGCTATAAAAGAATATTTTGATTATGCTACTATTGAGTATAAAAACACTCCTGTCGAGTTTCATCGCCACGCAGTACAAGATGATATTTGGGCGCTGTATAATCTTAATGCTACAAAAAAATCATGTGAGTTATCCTCTGTCTTAAATCCACTAATGACTAATTATGAGTATTGGCCTGAAAGAAAAAAAGAGCTATCGTCATTAAAAAATAATATATCTTTGTCTGCTATGAATCTTCAAGACTCAGATCTGGTTAATGAGTTTTGGAATAGTATTGTAATTCCTAATTTACAAAAACATAATACAACCCCTATTCATTCTGCTGATGATATCACGTATCTTTATAACCATTTTCCTATATTTGTAAAAGGATTATTAGCTAGACACTCTTCTGGAAAGATGTTAGGTGGTTTAATAGTATTTAGGTTCAATAAATGTTATCATGTTCAATATTCTGTTACAAACTCAAAAGGTCGTGCTCTGCACGCAATGTCTTTATTACATCACTATATGATAGAACATTTACCTACAGATATTCACTATTATAATTTAGGAAAGTCTACTGAAAATGGGGGAAGGCATTTAAATGTACCCCTATACTACTATAAAAATGGTTTTGGAGGCGGGTCTTTTCTGTATGAAACCTATGAATATTAAACTTAATGATGTTCAATCACAGTGGGCAGAAATTAAAGAAGATTGTTTACCAGAGATACATTCATATTTAGATGAAGGTATATATGTAGGATCTTCATATATACAAAGATTTGAAGAAGAATGGAGTAGATGGGTTAATATTCCTAACTCTATTTTAGTTAGTTCTGGAACTTCTGCCTATCAACTTTGTTTACAAGCTCTTAATCTTTATACTAAAGATACTTGTGTTTTGTTGCAAAATAATACTTGGGCATCTATTTTATTCATTACTAAACAGCTTGGATATAAGTATGATATTATAGATTGCGATGAGTATTTACAGTATAGTGTAGATAGACTTGAGGCATGGTTAGAAAATAATAGAAATCTTTATGAAAATATTATTCTAGTGCCTACTCATATTTTAGGGCATTCTTGTGATATGTTGTCTATTAAAAAACTGGCAGATAGGTATAATTGTAAAATTATCGAAGACTGTTCTCAGTCTCACGGAGCTATAAATACTTTATCATCTATTGGACAACATTCAGATATATCTTTTTGGTCTTTATATCCAGGTAAGAATTTGGGTGCTACTGGTGAAGCTGGTATAGTATCTACTTACAGTAATTCATTAAGCCTTTATGTAAGAGCATTGGCTAACTGCGGTATGAAAAGTAAGAATGAGTTTTTAGTTGAAGGCGGAAATCATAGGCCAGATGGTGTATCTTCTATTGTTTTATACCATAAACTAAAAAGGTTAAATGATTGGACAGATCGAAGAATAAATAATGCAAATGTCTATAATGCGTATTTTAATATAGAATATGCACCTTACTCGATTAAACATGTATTTCATTATTTTTATTTTTTTACTCATAGCAGAGATAAGTTACTAAAACATCTTGACTATGCGAATATACCTTATACGGTAAATTACCCGTTTACCCTTTCAAAATTAGAAAATATGCCTGGACAATTTTCTAATTCTACTGTACAATCTAAAGAAATAGTTTGTCTGCCTTGTCATCAATATATGTCAATTGGACAACTAATTTTTATAATGGAGGAAATTAAAAAATGGCGGTAAGAGTAACTGTGCGACTAAACTATGAATCTCCTAGGAGTGCTGCTGAAGTCAGTAGAACTACTAATAATGACCTAAAAATAGGTATGATATCAGAAGAGTATGTCCAACAAAATGATGAAGGAACAGTTTGGAACGTTATTAGAGTTTGGGAAACAGTGGAAGATCATATTACCTATGCTAATTCAGTTGTAGCTAGAAATAATGCTCCAGTATCTACTACAGCAACTTTTGTGTCTTTAGAGGAAATTTAAATGACTAATTTTGAAAAAGTAGCTGAGTTTATGACCTCTTTCAAACAGGATGTAGAAATAGAACCTCAATGGACTAGTGTATCTGAATTGAGATACAATTTAATAGACGAGGAGCTTAAAGAATTAAGACAAGCTCTTGATGAAAGAAATCTAGTTGAAGTTGCAGACGCTCTTACAGATTTACTTTATGTAGTGTATGGAGCGGGACACTCTTTTGGTATTAACCTTGACAAGTGTTTTGAAGAGGTTCATAATAGTAATATGAGTAAGCTTGGCGAAGATGGTAGACCTATTTATCGTGAAGATGGTAAAGTTCTAAAGGGGCCTAATTACTGGTCCCCTAATCTAAAAAAAATACTTAATGTTTAATGATAATTATATAAAAAACGAAAGAGATAGTATATATGAGGATTTTGAGAAAAAAATGTCTACTCAAAACCTTTTTTCTTCTCTTATGTTAGTTGATATTATGGTAACGGAGTTGTGTAATAGGACTTGCGAATTTTGTCCTAGGCATGATCCTGCTATATATCCTAATTTAAATCTACATATGGATTTTGATTTATTTAAAAAAATAATTGTAGATTTATCAGAGCTAAATTATCAAAACAGGTTATTGTATTGTGGTTTTGGAGAGTCTTTATTATATAAGCATATTTTTGATTCTATTTCTTTTATCAGAGACAGTATGCCTTGGCAACAGAATATTCACTTAGTATCTAACGGAGATAGGCTAGATAAAAACACAATAAAAGAGTTATTTTTAGCGGGGCTAAACAAACTTTATATCAGTCTCTATGATGGCGAAGAACAAATATATTATTTTAATAATCTTTTTTATGAATTAGGTATAGAGGAAGATAAATATCTACTTCAAAAATACTATAAAAGCAAAGAAGAAAACTACGGGTTTGTTCATTTATCAAATAGAGCCGGTAAATTATTTTCAGGTAGCTATAGTGGAGGTTGTAATACTCCTTTTTATGCTTTGAGTATAAATTATGATGGAAAAACGTTACTTTGTTCTCATGATTGGAATAAATCTGTAATGACTGGTGATTTAAATAGCCAATCTATTTATGATATTTGGGTTAACTCTTCCACTTTAAATAGCTATAGAAAAATGTTAATGTCTAGTAGAGAACAAAATCCTTGTCAAAGTTGTAATATAATAGGAACTTTGTACGGTAATAGATCTAAAAAAATATTATGCAAGTATATTTAATTGATATACCTATAGATAAGATAAAAGCTACGTATGATGATCCTAATCCTAAATTAAATAGAGGAATTTTTCAAGAATTAGTAATTTCAGAGTACAATAGAGGTATAACTTATAGTTCTGTAAAATATAATTTTTATGCAAAAAACATGGCTTTTTTATGTACTGGTTATAATTTACATGACATATTAGATAATGGTATGCAGTACCCTGTTAGTTTATATATTGATAATTATGGTGATGTTCTATGTCATCCAGGAGTAAGTAGAATTAGGGTATTAAGATTTTTAAACTATAAAACAGTAAAAGGAATAATATGTTTAAATAATCATAAAATACTTTCTCAAAATAATATAATTTTTGATAAACTTAATATGCCTATTTCTAATAATTTTAAAATAAATGCTTTACATAAATATGAATATATACCTCCTAACGGATTAGGTACTCCCTCAGAATATTACGGAACTACTGAATTTAATATTCATAAGTTGTCTTTATTTAATTTTTTTATTAAATTAAAAGATATATTTGTATATTCTGATTATGAGATAAATATTGATTCTTTTTATGTACCAAAAGAAACTAATACTAGATTAGTTTTTGATGAAAACTATGACTTTATAACAAAAAGATTAGTAAATATTCACAGATTACCTTTAAATAGTTATGAAACTACTGTTTCAAATGAAGGATTACATATTGTAGTTAAGAAACCTGTAAAATATAATTTATTAGAATTACTAATATTTTTAATTTACAAATACAGATCTTTTAAAACTAAAGATGAAAGTATAATTATTACTAATAATATTATTTTTAAAAGAGATGAAACTTATATATTACCCAACCATTATGCTTCTATTAAATATACTGGAGCACGTCAATCAAATAATTTAGAAAGAAATTACTATGGAAAAAGAACTACTTAAAAAAATAAAAGCTTTATATGAAAAATCTTTACTCTTAGAAACCTCAAACGAAGTAGATAAGAAAGAGATTCTAGCAGATATAAAATATATGGCTTTACTAATTTCTAGAGGTATACATTGATTAAAATTGTAGGAATTATTGGTATTACTTGTGTTGGGCTGCTACCCTTTATTTATCCAGCTAAATCATCTACTTCTAATAAAGATATAGTTTGTTTAGCTACTAATATTTATCATGAAGCTAGGGGCGAGAGCACTGTCGGTAAAATAGCGGTAGGTCTTGTAGTTTTAAATAGAGTAGAAAACAGAAAATGGCCTGATTCTATATGTGAAGTAGTATATGAAGGACCAAAAAGAGAAAGCTGGGAAACTAAACAAAATCTATCTTTATCAGATAATGATAGAATTTACTACCCAGTAAAAAATAAATGTCAATTTAGTTGGTATTGTGATGGATTATCTGACGATATTAATTATACTACCCATGAATGGGCAGTATCCTTACAAGTATCAGAAAAACTATTATCTACAGATAAATTCAAAGGACTTCTTGAAGGAGCTACTCATTATCATACTATTAATGTTAGCCCAACTTGGAGATTAAAAATGACTCTTATCACTAGAATTGATAATCACTTATTTTACAGGCAGGATTGAAATGGCAAAAATAGATAGAAAAAATAATAAAGTTTGGATGATTCCAGAAGATGAAGATAGAAAGTCAGCATCTTTTCATTTTGTTCATCCAAAGACTCGATCTGAAATCAGAGAGGGTAAAAAATTAAGAATGAGAAAGTATCACCCAGGTAGGCGTCAACACGTTTGGTTTGTTGAGTCAAGAATGCCTCCTCACAGCAAATAATATCTTCTCTCATCGTTAAAAATATTGTATTATATAAAAATGATGAGAAAACAAGATAAAACAATTATGTGCAATAACTCATCGTGTACAAGGCGTCTGTCTTGTGCACGATTTTTGTCTGTGCCAAGAACTTTTCAAGATTATATGTTCTGGACAGAGAAAGAGTGTAATCACTATATTTCTATTTATAAAAGGACAAATAATGAACGATAATGTGGTAGACTTTCCAGGAGCCACTGTTGGCAAAATTAATCCCAATGCTATTATTCAACACTTAGTAGAATCAGAGCCTGAGATTGAAAGCATCTTGGCTGTTGGTTTTCTGAAAAATGGTGCATTTTTCTTAACTACTTCAGAAGGAGAGATTAAGGAAAATATGTGGATTATAGAAAATGCCAAGATGAATTTCAGAGATTTTATGGTAGAAGATGACTGATAAATATGAAAGACTCATTTCTAATGCTTATAAAGCCCTAGAAAACTGTCAGTCAGATTGGGGAAAGAGTTACTGGGAAACAGTTATTAAGTCCCTTTTAAGATTGTCTCAGCGTCTTAATTAAACAACTTTATAGTTGCTAACTGGTTAAATTTCTGGTATTATATAAAAATAATGATGATTAACAACAAAGAGGAAAAAATGAACTACGAAAATATGTCTCGCGAAGAACTGATGGCTGCTCTTGCAAAGGCGGAAACCGCCGCAAAGAAGAGCGTTGTTGTCAAGGTTAGCCCGAAGGGTGCTGTTCAGTTGAATGGTATTCGCAAGTTCCCTGTAACTTTTTACAAGGACGAGTGGGCAACAATCTTCTCGATGAAGGATCAGATCGAGTCCTTTATCGTAGATCATGATGGTGAGCTGGCTTCAAAGGCTGCGTAACGTGGCTGACCAGTACATCATCCGGCAGTCTCTTAAGCCCCAGGTTTGGGAGATTGCAAAGTTTGGTGATGACTACGAGCCTTCAGCAGTATATAAAGTCTCTGAACGCTCTGGTCATTATCACTGTGACTGCCCCGGTTATTGGCGTCAGAAAAACAAAGATGAGCATAAGCATATTAAGCTTGTCCAGTTTTGGCGAGAAAACTTAGAAGAAGAACATGGTTTTTCTTTGTGGTTTGAAGGACCGGACATTGAATACAGTCGAATGTATTCCTAGCATTTCTGAAATTAAAATAATTTTTGATTTGCATGGCAGTTAAATTTCTTGTAATATAGAAAAACATTGAGCGAGCGAACAAGTTTCAACCGCTCAATGTAAACAAATCCTTTCCGATACGGTGCCATCGCACCGAAAGTATATGGTTAGTAGGTGGACTAGATACCACCGTGCCGAGTAAAGGTAGCGTCTTTGGAAGTTCTGACTCAGATGAAACTTCTTGCAGTTTGAATGTTCTACAATAGAAAAACATTCACTTTTCTCTTGCCATGAACCTATACTTTGTGGTATTATAAGAGATAATCCTTTCTGACAGACTGTCAGACGCTGGGCACAGTATCGCGTTAGAGTGCGGGTTAGAGTTTACCTGGGGATCTAATCTAAATAGGTTAGACATAATCCTTCCCGAAAAACTCACTTTATCCTTGCAAACTTGTTCTGAGTTTGCTAAAATGTATAAAGATGTCAAGCTCCGAGACATTAAAACAGGAGACTCAGTGGAGACATTTCTGTTTCGCGATTGAGATTTGGCTGGTATGACTATGTCATTCGGAGTGACAAAGTCTGGTAAGAAAATCGTCGGGATTTTCACGAATTTGAGCGGATAGTAGGCGGGGCTCACTTTCACTTTAAACTTGCTTAATGCTTAAAAGTTTGATAAGATATAAAAAGATTGAGAGAGATTGAGTCAGACGACTACTGATTCTCGATCGGGGTCAAAGGAACGACCCAAAGAGGTTCCACTCCTAGCAACTCAGGAGTATTGGAGTTGACAGAGCGGAAAAACTGTAAACCGAACCTCGCTTGGCTAGCGAAACATAAATAAGTCCCCCACAACTATCCGATGAGTGGGCATCAAAGAGTCGGAGGGCAGGAAAAGGTTCTACAAACCCGTATTGCCGCGTTAAAGCACTCTTAGTGTAGAAGGAGTTTAATCTACACCATGCAGAGCATTACATGTAAAGAATCGCTCCGTCAAATCAAGAAAGACGTAAAATAGACTTGTGCAGGTTATCGCACAGCCGAAAGAAGTAAAGTGCCTAGTCAGCATAGTGCAGAAGAGACGTTCCAGTCTCGTAAAGAGCATATGTTCGCTCATGAGTGTCCCCCTGGGGAGGACGATAAAGCGTCCCCAGCCTTATTCTAAACGTGATGCGTTTTCATGTCCGCCGCTAAAATATAGATATGAAAGAGATTTTTTTCTTGCTGAGTGCTTAAAAATTTGGTAAGATATATAAAGAAATCGGGGAGTAACACCTAGTTCGCCAAGGCTTGTAGTCAGTCAAGCACCGCTTAATAAAGCCTTAAACTACGTTCCTTCGGGTCCGACTAAACGCTTCGGCGGTTTAAGGTTCCACAGCCGAGTTATTCTGTAGGCGATATTGAAAAAAGAGATAACGATGTTTTCAGTATCTAGTGGTAAAGCTTTCTAGTCTCCGCCGTTGGAGGTTGCAGTAGACACACATTGTAATTACGGACTGATGTGTGCTTCAGGTAGAAAGTAGGTAAGGTTCTAGTTGGTAAACCGCAAGGGATATAGTAGAAAGTAGAACCATTGTCTATGGCGGGTTTGGGGGCCGTAGACCCAATTTGGAGTCAGTCACCTCCTTTCCATTCGATTTGACTCATAAAATGCTGTTGAGGGGACAGCGGGGTAATCGCAAGATTACTACTCAAGACTTAAACAAGGACTCGTAGTCCCTTCCTTTGAGAGTCTTGAGTGCAACTTTCTTCTTGATAGTTGCCCAAAAATTTGATATTATATATAAAGAATAAAAGAACGGGGATCATCCTCCTTTACCTGACAGTTCACACTGTAAAGGTTTAAGTCCAAAAAGGTTAATGATCCAACGGAGTCACGGAAAGCGTCTCACCCTGTTCTACCTTTATTGGAGTTTAACTCCAGATGGTTGTATATCGACTTCGGACGCAACTTGGGATGGCCGCCATAAATAAGCCCGCGAGAGGTCACGGTTAATCTCTCACCTATTTAGTCTACTCACCAAGATTGGCGCTGTTTTTGTATGTGTCAGCGACTGGGTGCCCAAGCAGTAGACAAGATAAGCGGTGGTAGGTAGGCTTATTATGTTGGCAAGGCTCATACGGAGGCGTGACTTAGGTTGCGAGTGGTGATGAGTCATAACGCAGGCGGGTGAGGGGCTGTGCGTGGCTTAGAAATACTGAGCAGATACCTATGTGCACTAGGTCGAAATGCTGCTATAGAGGAGTTGTAAGACGTAGCCACTCCCGCCTTTATTTGAGTCTTTGTGTAGCTTGAGCAGTGATGTTCGCTCTAAAGACTAGGGTAGGGTTTCTAACTCTAAGTTTACCAGTTGCTTGGGGTAAGTAGAGAAACCATCGTTTATAGCGGGTAAGGGGGCTATAGACACTAATTATAAGCTAGAGCAATATATGCTCTAGCTTTTTTTATATCTAAAATAGAGGAGGTTACTCCCATGTGGGGCTATCATTTAACAGTTGATTGTCGTGCTTGCGACATAAAAAAGATTACAAGCGCAGAAAATATATATAATTTTACTAAAGAGTTAGTTGACAGAATCGACATGGTGGCCTATGGAGAGCCTCAAATTGTAATGTTCGGATCTGATGATAAAGCGGGCTTCACGCTTGTTCAGCTTATAGAGACTTCAAATATCTGTGCTCATTTTTGTAATGATACAGGAGATGCGTACATAGATGTTTTTAGCTGCAAGCCTTTTGATCAAGATGAAGTGATGAAAGTAATTAGTAAATACTTTCATCCTAGTAACCAAACAGTACATTATAGAGAGCGACAAGCTTAATTATAAACCAAGACAAGCAATTGTCTTGGTTTTTTTGTTTGCCCTATATACATGACTTTGCTATAATATAAAAGTGAGCGGTCACATGGGTAATACTTAGCTATGGAACCATAGTATATAGACGATGCGTTCTAAAATTTTATATCATACCTGTCCCTGACTGTCTCACATTTATTAGCATGGCAAAAAAATCTGATATTATATCTAATCTAGTTACTAACTTAAAAAACGTTGGTGGGTTCACCAACGTTTTTCCGCATTTTAAATTTATTGATCAGATAAACGATTTTCCTACTATCTGTATTCATATAGCAGAAGATGATCGTAATCATTTAGAATCAACTACTCTTGGCGGAGATTTAATAGTAAGTATAAGAGGGTACGTATATAAAGAAGATTCAATTGGCGCCTGTGACACTTTAATTCATGATATAGAAACAGTAATTTCTCAAATTTCCTATCCAGGATATCAAGAAGATATTAGAGTTATTTCTGTAGATTCTGATGAAGGATTATATGAACCTCATGGTATTGTAGACATGAGATTATCTATTATGTACTAATGCTAGTAAAAAATAATTGGATAAGTTCCAATATTAAACATAAATTAATAGATAAAAAATCTTTATTTAAAGTAAAGATAAAACCATATAGATTTATTTCTAATAATTTTTCAGAAGCTGTGACAGAAGCTATTTTAGATATAAAAAAATATGATAATTTATATCTAGGATTAAGTGGTGGAATAGACTCAGAGTTTATTGCAAGATCATTTGTTAAGGATAAAGTTAATTTTACTCCAATTATAGGAGTCAGTACTTTTAATAAAAACGAAGTAAAATATGCTTATGCTATTTGTAAAGAGTTAAATATAAAGCCTGTTATAATTTATATTAGTGAACAAGAGATGTTAAACTGTTTTTATGATAAAATAATAAAAATATTTAATGGAAATGGTATTCATACTATAGTTAACATTATTTTATCTAACTATGTTATTAAGGAAAAAGGTATTTTTGTATCTGGACATAATATAATAGGTGGTAACAAAAATAATAAATCTTTTGTGGGAATTGGTGAATATGAGTTTTACTCAGATTTAGTATATAATGAAACTTTTGAATTACCTTTCTTTTTTTATACTCCTTATTTAACATTTGAAATGGTAAAAGCTATTGGATATCAAAACGAATTAAATACTAAATATTCTTTATATTCTACTCACGTTGATAGGCTGTTTCGTAAAGAAAAACTAGAGTACTCATATGAGCCTTCTAGTTTAATATTTAAATTTTTACTTCAGTATAATAAAAGATATAAAACTAATGTTGGATTATATATTTTAGATGACCAACCAAAAGAATTTATTTTAGAGAGTCTTTTAAATTTCGAAAAGGAAACTGAATTTTGTTAGACTTTAGATTTAGCTTTTCAAAAGATAAGCCTATTGCAAATCAAGTATTATATCATAGTAAAGAGTTTTCTTTGATTAGTATACTAAAACTATATACAAATAATATTTATTTTGGCGTTTCTGGTCTATATTTTTGTAATAATAAAATAATAGAGAAATGGAGATGCAAGGATAGAGGTGGAGTAGAAAGTTTATTTAATAACAAAGAAAAGTGTGTAAGGTTTATGAGGCGGTACTTTCACATTGCCGAGATAGAATTTATAAGCCCAAAAGAAGAGCAGGTAAGTGATACTATAAAATATTTATACGATGATGAAAACAATTATATAGGATCTCTTATTAAATATAAAGATTCATGGGATAGAGGTTTTTATGACAATAAACCTAATGAAAAAGATATAAGTGCTCATGAAACTGGTCGTGAGTTATCTTATAGCAATACATATACCTATGTTAATGCTGCATTTAATACTATAAAAATAGTAGGAGATAATGTAAAATGACTGTTATAACAGAAATAGATAATGTAGAAATTTGTAGAGATTGTGGACATGTTTGTCATTGTGATACCGATTA
>Ga0070750_10001533_pt1 | contig 12867 bp, 11 predicted proteins | sample VirMetDEL_Nov_24_FD_77013 | JGI IMG/M metagenome (GOLD analysis project Ga0070750, IMG submission 77013) | Aqueous microbial communities from the Delaware River and Bay under freshwater to marine salinity gradient to study organic matter... | ecosystem: Environmental > Aquatic > Marine >...
AGCAGCATCCCATTGCAATATTAAATCTACTGGATTAAATGTATTTCTAGCATCATCATGTGGTAACCAAGAACCTGTACCATCAATTCTTCTAGTTGTTACTAAAGCAGGTCTAAAACCTGTATAGATAAATGGTCCATCTGCATTACCATTTCCAACATAACTTCCAAAGCTACTGTAGCCTTCAATTTCTGCAAACGCATAACATATATAATCACGACCACTATAATTACTATTACCATTAGTTCCTATATGAATTACTGAACTTGTTGGAGATGTACTATTCCAAGTAGTTCCTCCTCCAGTATCATAAGCACTATTATTATTTAAATATATTCTGCTTGTATTAGGACTTGGTAGTCCTTGATGATAAACTGTCAAATTATTGTCATTATTAAGTGCTTTAACTATAAGAAAAACTGGTGCTTTACTTAATCCATGTCCTAAAGTTTGTGCACTAGAACTTCCTGCGTACTGAATTATAGATATTCCTGCTTTATCATTAACTTGCACTGTAGTAGTTATTGAACCATCTGTATTACTAGCTGTTGTTCCTCCATTAACTTTCCAACACCAAGCAACCATACCATTACCACTACCATTATATCCTGCATCAGAACCAACAGTAAATCCATCACTACCAAAAGCTGTTAATCCATTAGAATCAGTTGATTCAGCATTATTTACTGCTGTTTGTAAAACTTTTGTTACACCTCTTGATGAATCAGTTAATTTAGGTCCCTGTGTTCCATCTCTATTTTTTATCCAAACTAAATCTGGTTGAAATCCTAATCCAGATACAGCATTACTACTTCCTGTTCCAGTATATGTTATACAATTAAATTGTTTTGTAGGATTTTCATCTGCTCCATTATCTCCTGCAGGGTCTATGTCATCTGATATAGGTAAGTTAGCTGAACATAAAGCTAAATAACCTGATGGTGGTGCATACTTAAAATCACCAAAACCATTAGCATCTGCATTACCACCTGCACTTATAGTTCCACCAAATGTAGAATCTTGTCCAAAGTTTGCTTTCCAAGTTACTGTTCCTGAACCATTTGCATGACCTACAGCAGGAAATACATTTTTAGGTATGCTTGTTCTAGCAGCTCCTGTTTTACTAGCACCACTTTCTGGATTACCAGAGTTTTGCCATGTATTATTTTTACCATAGTATACAGCATCATTATCAGCATCTATTGCTATTTGTATAATATCACCAGTAGTAAATGTTGAACCCCAACTTGATGTACTTGTATTTCCATCTTTATATAAAGTTCCATTTTGTGCATAAGAAGCTAAATTAGAAGTAAGCCAAGTTCTATTTCCAGATGGAACCCATACTTTAGTCATAATTGCTGATTCAGTTGAAGGATAATATCCTACATAAGCTGTTCCTGGTGTTGCACTTAAATAAAATTCTGCATAATATTTTCCTGTATTGCCTGTTGCTATAGTAGAAGCTATACCTACATTATCCCCTGCTCCTCCTCCTTGACAATTTCCAATAGCAAAATCACACCCTCCTACACCATTATTTTCTGTGTTATCTAAAGGATTAAACGTACTAAAATTTCCACTACTTGCCATATCAATTAACTCCCAAATGTTGGACTATCAAGAACTTGATGGTCTGTTCCCATATTATTTGCTGTAAAATCATTATTATTTCCTGAACTATCGTTTCCTAAATCACTTGCGTTTTCAAATTTAAGATGATAACCATTATTTCCAAAACTTCCTGTATACTGTTTAGGAATCCAAACACCATTTTTAAATTCACCTACATCTGTATATGATGCTGAACCATCAACAACTATTACTTCTGCTATATATCCATCATAATAAGAACTACTATTAGCAGGACTTCTACCAAAATTAGTAGTTCCTCCATTTTTTGTAAAAGCAAAATCTAAACCTGAAGTTATATTTGTAGTTCCACTATTGCTCCAAAAATTTGAATCTGTAAATGATGGATATATTAATCCATTTATATACCATTTAAATCTATCAGCAGAAGTACCATCATCAGAGTTATATTCTATTATAAAATTTGTCCAACCACTAGGGTCACGAAATCTTGCAGTTGTAGTATGTGCAGCACCACCTCCATTAATTGTCATTGTTACTGCATCACTAAATCCTGTAGGATTATTTGTATTAAATTCAATTCTTAAATTACTTGAACCATCACCTCCTGCTATAGCTTCATTAGTTGTAGAACCTATATTATTAGCTCTTTTAAACCAAAATGATATAAGACCTACATCTTCATTAGTAGCTGTTCCACTATTACTACGAGATAAATAACTACTACTCCCATCATCAAATCTAACTGAGTGTTCTATCTGATGGGAATAAAATCCTGCTGCACCTGATGCACTAGGTATTGCATTTTCATTTTGGAGAATACCCATTAGGCAAATATAGCTGAGTTAGTTAAGTAAGCATTTGTACCATCTGATAAGTACGATATTAAATATGTACCAGCACTAGATACTGTAGTAGCTAAATTTGCATCTGCTTTGCTATTTGCGTGTAATGATACAGTATGTCCACCACTATTAATTAATAATATGTAGCCAGATTGTCCATCAGCAAAATTAGTAAATGTCAAGGCAAAGTTACCACTAGGAGTACATTTAAAATTATTATTTGCGTTCATATCAAAACTACCATCATTGTCTGTTGTCAAAGCATTTCTATTTACACCAGTAAATGCGTTAGTAGTTGCTAACTGTGGTACTGTAGAATCAATAGCTACTGTTACTGTATCGGTAGAACCTACAACTGTATCTATACCTGTACCTCCAGCAATATCTACTGTGTTACCATCCTCTATGGTTTGATTACTACCACTATCACCAGTTAGTGTAAAAGAACTCATAGAACCTGCTGATGTACCTAACTGTGATAACATTTGAAAAGATGTACCATCATAAATTACAGATACGATTGCATTTTGTTCTATATCACCAGCTGCAATATCTTGGTCATTTTTCTTTTTAATATTTTTTGTACCTAAAGCATTTACATTTAAGGTAGAAGCACCAGTTGATGTGTTAGCTGCTTTGAAGTGAAATACTTGTCCTGCCACATACGCAGTTACTGCTGGTGTTAAAGCTATAGCATAAGTATTAGCACTACCACCACTATCTGTTGCTTGGAATATTAAACCACCATCTTGTATCTGTCCTGCGTTTACTGCATCTGTGTGTGCAGTACCATCTCCTAATCTTGTTATTCTATATGTACCAGCATCAAGATTAGCTGTTGCTGCATTTGAACCATCTTTGTTTAAACATTGGTTAATACCTGTTGCTAAATCTTGATCGTGGGTATCGTGTCTGTCTGCAACAATCTTTGTTCCTGCATCTCTGTTACTTTGCCAAATCTGAGTACCTGTAAATACTCCATCTGACCTTGTGTATGTTCCTCCTGACCAACCCATAATTGTTCTCCTTTCGTTCTTTTTATCTTATATTTGTTTATAAATCAATTAATTATTATTTTCTTCTAAGTTTTTTCCTAAGTTTACTATAAATTGTATTACTTCTGGATTATGTCCTGCAAATATAGTTCCTGCTTTTACTAAATGTTTAAAATATAAATCTGGTTTATTATCTGCTGCTATTTTAGTACCTTGAACTAACCATTTTACTACTTTTGGGTCTGATAAAGCTCTTGCTCCACCATAAGCACCTACTCCAGTTAACAAAACATTTTGCAACCCTGTAACAGCTCCTAGTGTTCCAAGTCCACCTAATAAAGCTAAAGTTCCTACAGATGATTTATCAGTAGGACCACCCTTTAAACTTTTTACACCTGATTCCCTTATAGCATTACTAACATTTGCTAAATAATCTAAATCATCAGATAAACCTTTATAATAAGGAGAACTAAATAAAGTTTTTTTAGCTTCTTTATTTAAACTTGACCAATTATTTAAAAATGCTTCACTACTAAAAGTTTCTTCTATTCCTTCTTCTAACCCTCTTTGTTTTGTAGGAACTTTACCTAATTCTTCTATAATATTTTTTTGCACTAATGCAAATTCATCAGGTTTTAATGCTTGTTTTAAACCAAATATATACTGTGCATCTAATTTATTTGCATCTTGTAAAAATTTAATTACTTTACCATTATCTACTTTTCTAATTTTATCTAAAACATTTTCTATTTTATTAGCACCAAATTTATAAAAACGATTAGCTGCTGCCATAGCTTTAAATGCTTCTGGTCCAGCACCTTTAGCAATACTTTGTAAATCTTCAGATAAAGCTCCATATATTCTTTTTAACTCGCCTTGAGAAAAGTCATCTAACAAACTTTTATTAGATATTTTATTTCCTATCAAACTTCTTATTTCTTTTAATCTTTCAAAATTTAAACTTCCTTCATCTATATTATCTAATATTTCAGCTCTTAATTTTACTAATCCTGGTGATTGAAGAACACTATTTTTTTTAGCTTTATTAGTGGCTATAGTAGTTACAGGTCTATTTAAATCATCTACGAATATTTTTTGTCCTTCTTCTACTATTTCACCTAACTCTGCTAAAATTTTAATATCTTTTTTTGTGGCTACTTTAGTTTTTCTAGCTCCAGAAGGTTTAGCTAATGTTTCTAATATATTTATTAAATTTGGTACTGATTGTTGTTGTAAACCTACTTTACTTCCTATTAAATCAAAAGCATCATTATAATATTTAGTTGATTTAGTTTTAAATCTCATTACAGAATTATCTATACCTTCTTTAACAAAATTATCTAAATTAGGAGGTAAAAACTTAGCATCTTTTGGTAAAATTTTATTTACTGTATTTAATAAAGATTTACCCATTTCTTTTTGTAAATTTCTACCTACTCCATATAATCTTTCTCTTGAAAATGGTAAGTTAGCATATAAACTTTCTAATGTTCCAAATAATTCTCTACCTATAAAAGAAGGTTTAGTTAAAGTTATAGACGCAGGTTGCACATTAGCTTTAGCAAAAATATCTAAATTTTTTGTTATTCTGTCCTTAGTTGCTTTAGATGCACCTGTAAATACTGCTTTACCAGCTTTTAATAAAGCAGGTCCTCCTACTTCTGATAATCCTCCTAACCCAAAATCATAAAGTCTTTTTATACCATATTCTTTTGGTGTCCTTACTATTTCTCCACCACCTAATTGAAAAGCTCTGTCAGATGCTTCTTCTGCTGCTAATACGCCTAATCCTGCTCCTGCAAACATCTTATATGGGTTTGGTGCACCTTTAATTGCTCCTCCTATACTTGCTACAGTTGCAGCTGCTGGTCTTGGTATAAAAGCACTAATATCTCCTATATCAAATCCTGGTTTATTAAAATAAGAATATTGTCCTGTGTCCTTATCTTGTATTACAAAATTATCTCCTTGTCCAAATTGTTTAGTTGACACAGCTTCTGGATATAATTTTTTAATAGTAGCATCTTTTGATGCTTGATTAGGTGCTAGTCCTATAAAAGACCTTTCTGCTGTAGATACACCTTCAGTTCCTATATTAGTATTTTGTATGTCTTGTAATGTAAATCCTGAATTTTCTATTAATTTTTCTATAACTTCATCTTTCATAGCATTAGGTATATCATCATCATCTATTAATTGTTTAATTCTTAATTTAGTTTCTATTATACTTGCCATTTATATTCCGTATTTATTTCTTAATAATGTTTTTATATCTTGTTGACTTTTTGGTACTATTGCACCTTGTCTCTTACTATATATGCTAGTTATATTTTTAGGATATAAAGAATATAAAGATAACAACCTAGAATCAAATATTTGTTTTGCTGTTTTAATTGCTTCTCTAATTTCTTTTTCTGTTTTAGCAAAACCTAAAGGATATTCATTTCTAAATCTTTCAAATTCTGGCACAGTTACAGCAGCACCACTTCTATCTTTTAACTCTAAATTTATTAATTTATTATATAATAATCTAAATTGTTTACCTTCAGCAGATAATAAAAATTTAGGTACACCTCCAGCAAAAGGACCTGCTCCTGGTATATTATCTAAATCTTTTATAAAATTTTCTAAATTAGATAGTGTAGTATAACTTGTTACTATATCTGCTTTATTTATATCTGATGCTAAATTGCTAACATCTTTTTTAATTCTAGCAGCTATAGGTGCAGGAGCTTTATTTACTTTTTCTTCAGTATCTATGCTTTCGACATCTGTTTTAGGATAGTTTAAAATATTAGATATTACATCTCCTATAGTATCTATAGGTAGACCTTGGTCAGTATATTGTTTTCCTCTGCTTAATCTTGCTGCAACTGCACTAATTTGTGCTTCATTTAAAGTAATATCTGGTCTAGTTTTTATATACTCTCTTACAGCATTTTCATTACTTTCTTGAAAACTCTCAGCCCTATTTTTTGTTGTTTGTTTAGCATCATCAACTATTTTATAATCTGAGTTTTCATAAAGTTCATATACTTTACTTTCTGGATTTAAAAGAACTTGTTTTATTTCACCATTGACAATAAATGCAGCAGTCTTAGTAGGAAAAATATTACCATCTTTTTCTACATTTACAGGTGATATATTTTGATATTTACCTTCTTCTTTTTGTTCTTCTGCTTGTAAGTAATTATATACTTCTAGTGGACTTCTACCAGAAGCTGAAGCTAACTCAAATAAATCTGCTGCTTTTATATCTTTTACATTTTCTTTACCTGTTAAGAAGTTCGCAGCTTTTGCAAAGAAATTATCTGCTTTAGGTGTTCCTGGTATATCTACTGTTGCAGGAGTAAATACATCTTGTGTTCCAGTATATAAAAATCTTTCTTGTTCTGGTATTTGGTCTAGTGTTACTTCTCCACTTCTATCTATAGGAGTTACAAAACCTTCTCCTAAAGACATATCTTGTTTTAATGCACTTGCTAAATTAGATTCTGTTAATGGTACATCCGTACTTTGTGTAGCTTCAAAGAATTGTCCAGTAGGTCCTACTATTTTACCATCAACTTGTCTATTAATTAATGCTTGAGTTAATTTAGTATCTGCTATATTTGCTTGTTCTTCTCTTAATTGTGCAGCTTTTAATGCGTTTCTAGATCTAGCACCTGCTAATACTTGTGCTGTTAATACACCTGCTACTGGTCCTATACCACCTCCAGCTGCTGCTGTATACATAGATGGAGAACCTATAGCACTAGATTGAGCTGCTTCTTGTCTAGCCCTTTCTAATAATTGTTGTATTAATGGGTCTTCTTGTCTTCTTGGAAATACTCTTGTTACTGCCATATTATATTCTTTCCATATTTACATCTAGTTGACTATAATCTACCATCATGTGTCCGAAGATATTTTCAAATACTGCTGATGGTTTTACTTTCTTAACTTCTTGTGCCATCACACCAGTATATTTTTGTGGAGACCAATTATACTCAAACTCATAAACATTTAATCCAGATTTAGATTTAGATTTGTATTTGATATTTTTCTTTAATCTTTTATCTGATGATAATGCTGTGCCTAATGCTGCCATTTGAGCCCCATAAGCTGCTGTTTCTGTTCCAAATCTTCTTTGTGCATCAAGACCTTGTGCTTGTGTTGCTGCAAAGATTGGTGGAGGTGCAATACTTGTTGCTGGTACATCTAATCCAGTTGTTGCTACTTGCCCACCTCTAGTTGTTGGAGATGGTAGTCCTGTTAATGTAGCGATCTCTGATAGTGGTACTTCTCTTTGTAATAATAAATCTGCAAGTTGTCTATCTCTCATTCTTTCTTGTTCTGCTACACGACTAGCTGCATCACTTATCTGAAAACTTCTTAATCCAGTAGCTCTGCCTAATTGAGCATCAGCTAATGCTTGTCCTTCTCTAATAGAATCAGCAGCCACACCTTGTAAGGCATCATTCTGAGCCATTCTAAGCTCTGCAAATGCGTTATTATATGCAGTAGAACCTTCTGGTATTCCTGAATTAATTAATTGGGTTCTAAGGTCTATTTCTTGTTGTTGAAATTGTGGTTGTAATCTACCTACTGCTCTGTTATAATATGCACCTTCTACTCTATTTGCATAATCACCTAATGCTTCCATTGTAGGTACTTCAGCAAAACTACTTCTATCTATCATACCTGGTTGTGAAGGTAAACTAGCTAGACTAAAAGTTTCTTGTGGTAATCCACCTAATAATCTACCAGCAGTATCTAAATACGCATCTTGTATTCCTACTTGTTTTTGTCTTTGTGCTTCATACTCTGGTGTTAAGGTATAATCTAATCTAAATCTATCATCACCTAAATCTGTAACTCTAGTTGTATCATAAGGAGAAAAAACATCAGGTCGATTCATTCTACCTTCTACCCTAGCAGTTTCTACATTTGCTGCTCCTTGTGCCTGTGCTGCACCTGCGTAATCTGGTGCTGCTGGTGGCTTTGGAGGACTAAATATATTACTTACAAAACTCATGCTATTTCCTTCCTTAATAATACTGCTTGTTTTTTATAACCTTTCAATGATTTTTCCCAACCCATTCTTCCTAAAATGTCAACACATTTATATTTTTTTTCTTTTGCATACTTTATAATCTTTTTTTCTAAATTTTTCAAACTATTTAATTCTCCACCTGCTAAACCTATACGAAGTGTGTCAACATAATCTGCTGTAATCACAACACTTTTTTCATCCATAAATATTTGGTATGTACCATCAGTCAACCCTTTTTCTATTTCTTCTTTTGTTAGATTATCTGCTATCGCTGTAGCTGGTTCTAACAGTTTCCATATTCTATCTGTAAGTATCATAAACCTACTCCTTTTTCATAATATATATCTGTACTGTGCCATTTTATACTTTGAGCTTGTGTACTTGTTCGTATTCTTATTGCTGCGTTCCAACCAATATCTGCAACACTTCTCCATACTAATTGTGAAGCTACTGTACCTGCCCAAGAACTTACATCCCAAGTAGCTGTGTCCCAATCAGCTCCTTCAGTAGAAGCTGCACTTGGTGTATATACACTTGTACCATCATTAAAGTCTACATCAAATCCAATACTTACTGGTAAGTCTGCATCTGATGATACTACAGGTCTTATAGCAGTATATCTTTTTGTAGTTCCTCTACCTCCATAATAAACAAATGCTGTTTTTGCATCTCCTTGTATTTGCGTTCCTGCATCACTTAATCCATTATCTGCTTTATAAACTTTATCTTCCCCACCGAAATATAGATCACCATTCAGTAGTCCCCAGCAATAGCTATTCTGCCCTGTGAATCTACCCCAAGCCCCAGTATTTAAATTAACAACAAACTGCACAAATGAGCCACTTGTATCGTTTGGTACATTAAATATTCCAAATTGTCCTCTAGGGTAAATAATTGATTCCCACCCAAAAGTAGATTTAAAATTAGTTACTGCTGTTAATACACTACCACTTATTTTATCTGATATAGCTTTTGCATAATTAGTTTCACTCTCTGCATACATTTGTGTCATTGGAACAAAACCAGATTCTGTAATTACTATTAGTTCTGCTCCTACATTTACTACACATCTATCTCCTATAGGTCTTGCTATTTTAAAAACACCTACTAAAGACCATGCAGAAGCACTACTAGGGTCTGTACCTGTATATACTGCTACTTCTCCTTCTGATGTTATAAATGCTATATAATCATCTGAACCAGAACCACCATCTCTAGTTAAAGTACCAGCTGCTACTAAATTACCACCACGATTAAATACACTTCCTAAATCAAATTCAGTAGCATTTCCTGCTACACTATTTACAGGTAAATAAGCAAAAGTTAAACTATCTTTCATTATAAAAAATAGCCTTTCTTTGTATACTGCTACATTCTTAATATTTGAAGATGTAATATGATTTAATGTAGGAGTAGCCCATGTAGTTCCATTATAATGCCTAGCAGCATCAGCACCATTTACTACGAATAAGAATGAACCTCCAGAAGTAGTAAAATTTACAAATTGAAACTTTGCATTGGTTAAACTTGAAACAACTGCACTACCTAACGAACCACTAGAAGTTACATCATAAATAGCTGTACCACTAGCTGCAAATAATTTATTAGCTGTAGGAGAATGATACGTTAATAAACTATGCACAGCAGCAGAAAAACCAGTAACGTGATTAGTAAAACCTTTTCGTAAACTTACATCTGTAGAACCAGGAAAGAAATTATCTAATCGAATAGCATCTGTTTGTGGCATCAAGTCCACAGCATCTCTTGTATTCAAACCACCAATAGGTGCTGATAAAGAGGTACTCTCACCAGTAGGATTAAAGACCATTATTTTTTACCTTTATATCCTGAAGCATAAATAGCTCTGGCTTGTCGTTGAGCTTTATTCTTTGTTTTATATACTTTTCCTTTTTTTCCAAATCTATAACCACCCTTTACTTTTTTAACAGGCATTATAGTGAAAAGTTTCCTTCTGGTTCGTTAACAGGAAGATATAATCTTTTTGGTCCTGCCATACGAATGATTTGCTTTGCACCATCTTTGGATTGCTTTTCTGATAACTTCAATCGGTATTCTTGGAATTGATTATCATAAGGCAACCCCTTTTGTTTTAAAAATCTCCATATTACTCCTAGAGTTATTATATCTTCATCTAGGACTGTTGTATTACTATCTGCTGCATAACTTGTTGCATTTGCATTACCATCACCAGTTGTATCTACCCAATTCTTGCTGATATATTCAAATGCTACTGTTTCACCAGCAGGAGGTGTAGGACTAAATAATAAGTTACCACCTCTTATTCTAAAATAATTTGTTATACCACTACTAACACTTGCTTTTAATCTTTGCCATTGTGCATTATTTAATGGTCCGTAATATTTTCTATCTGTAGTTCTATTCCACATAGTATCATTACTAAATCGTAAAAAGTCTGTAGCTATAGTTGTTAACGCACCTTGACTTTCTGCTGCAAGTGTGGTATGCAATTCTTCTTTGATTAATACTTGCCAATCATAACCAGATACTAGATTTTTACCTTCTCTGTTAGCAGCTGCTGTTAATTGTATATTAGTAGTATCAGTAGAACCTATTAATGTCGAAGGACTAGGTATACCGATTTCTTTAGCTGCATCTTGGCATATTGTTAATAATGTCATTCACCCACCACAGGTTGTTGAGGTTTTACATCTTTACCACCAGCTAAAAATTGTTTAGCTTCTTTTCTATGGTCCAATACATCTTTACCTAATCCATGACAAGCACCATCAGATAATCCTGCTAATTGTTCTATAGATGTAATCCCTTCCATTTCGAAAAATTTTTTTTTGTTTATATTCAATGATTTTAATTTAGTTAAAGGTGTTTCTTTTTTTGCACTTTTAACTGGCTTTTTGTTTTTATAATACGCATTGTAATCATCAGGAAATTCTTGTTTAATCTGTTCCTCTTTATCTTTCATTTTATAAATTACAGTATTTGGGTCTCCTATTAATTTAATTTCTACTAAATCAAATTTATCAGTAGGGTCTCTGTAAATTGTTATTCTTTTGTTTCCTGTCATACTTATCTCCTTTTAGTGTGGGGGACTTTCACCCCCACTATTATAATGCTCTAACCAGCAAATTGACAAGCAATTATTTTAGCTGAAGCATCTATAGCAAATGCACATACTGCTGAAGTAGCTGCACCAGTTACATCTAGTGTACCATCACCAGCACCTGTTGGTGTTAATGGGTCTCCATCAGCACCTGCTGTTAATGCAATAGATAGAGTTGCTGTTCCACCTATCTGTATCCAAGCATACTGTCCGTCTGTTGGAGCAGATTGTAAAACACCAGCACCTATCTCTGCTGAATCAGATAAATCACTTGTTACTACATTTACTGCACCAGCAGAAGCACCAGATGGTGCATAGTAATAAGCAACTTGTCCACTTACTGCTGCAACACTTCCTGCACCAGTATCGTATTGAATATATTTGAATGTGTTTCCACTTGCATCCATACCCTTTTGTCCGAGTGCAAATGTAGCAGAATCACTAACTTCAGTTACATCCATTCCTGTAATATAAGCCATAATGTTTTCTCCTTATTATGCTTGTATGATGCCTTGTCTTCCTCTGTTTGAACAGGTCATATTTCCTGCCCATACTACAGGCAATACCATAGCATCTTGGTTAACAGAAGCCTTCTCACCTAAAGGTGTAAATTCTCTACCTTGAGCTGAACGAAGGAATAAATAGTCCGTATTTAAGAAATACATCTTATCACTTGGACATTGGTCATCATAGAACACAGGTGCGTTCATAAACATTAAGTTCATAAAACCTGCACTAGCATTATCATCACTTGTAAATCTTTGGTTAGTCTGTAAAGAACTCCAATAGAAATTAAAGTAATTTGTATCTGCTACGATACAATCAGGAACATCAGCTCCTCTTGTAGTGCTTAACCAAAGTGTGTTCATAGCTGTTTGTATAGTTGTAGCACTAGGAGTTACACTCTCGGTACTAAAATCATACACTTGGTTCTGCCAGAATGTGTAAGTAGTAGAGTTAATACCACCAACTGTGTTTCCGACTGTACCAGGAACTATCAACTGTAATCCACCTAGTTCTTTACCATCTGTACCAGTACCATCAGCATACAAAGATGTAGCCATAGTATTGTTTAATGTTTTTTCTAAGTTTCTTACTCTTGATTTAAGCAAGTTAAAGATTGCTTCTTTTCCTGAGTTTTCGACCTGTTCTAATCCAGATATAACCACATTACCAGCTAATTGTTTATAATTAAACTCAGCTGCTGTAAATACGTTGGATGTAGATGTGTCTAATACTTCGTAACCACTATACCATTTTGCAGTTGAGTTAGTTGCATATTCTAATTCTTGCACAATG
>Ga0070750_10001535_pt1 | contig 12861 bp, 10 predicted proteins | sample VirMetDEL_Nov_24_FD_77013 | JGI IMG/M metagenome (GOLD analysis project Ga0070750, IMG submission 77013) | Aqueous microbial communities from the Delaware River and Bay under freshwater to marine salinity gradient to study organic matter... | ecosystem: Environmental > Aquatic > Marine >...
ACGAATATGCAGAAGTCCCTTATAATATAGACTTTTTTGTGACTGTTGCCACCAGAAGCATGGAAGATGGGCTTCAAATCATAGAACAAATAATGGCATATTTTACACCAGAATTTACTGTTACTGTAAACTTTAATTCGAACAGAAGCAAAATAGATGTGCCTATCACTCTATCGGCAGTCACATCTGAAATAGACTTTGAGGGAGATTTGTCCACACAAAGATCTATCATTTTCAATCTTGCATTTACCGCAAGAACTTACATCTATGGTCCAACCAAGAGCAGTAAGATCATCAAGACAGTTGACACAAGATGGATTAATAGTAATTTTGATCTCTTTGGAGAGCCAACAGGAACAACCGGAACATTGGCAAGACAATTCTCAAGTGTCACTGGTCCATCTGGTATTTACTCTACTGAAGATAATTTTCTTGTGCAAGATATTTTAGGTTCTACTACAGAAAGAGAAAAGAGTTTGTTTGAATACCCAGACACACTTAATAGTGATGGAACAACAATATGAGCAAAAACTTAGAAGATAATTTAAACATAGATTCTGTGCCTGCTGAACCTATTCGTCCAGCCCCAAGAGAGATAGTCGTAAGTGACGAAACAGACGACAGAAGAAAAGAACTCGACAAGAGAAAAGACTATGCAGAGGTTCGAAGTAATCTTAAGGACATCATAAGCACAGGAATGTCTGCAATAGATGGAATACTTCAGGTTGCAAGTGAGGGTGAATCCCCTAGAGCATATGAAGTAGTCTCACAACTCATCAAGAGTGTCACAGAGGCTAACAAGGATCTCATTGGACTTCACCAGCAGATGAAGGAGATCAACAGAGACACCGGAGATTCCTCTCAGAGAGCATCTTCGATCACAAACAACTCCATCTTCGTTGGATCAACCAAAGAACTACAGAGATTAGTAAAAGATAATTTCAAGCAGTTAAGAGATCAATCAAATGTCAGTGAATGATAAGACTTATCTTGGTAATATAAACATAAAACCTGCCGGTGTTCAAGAAGATTTTACCGAAGAACAGGTGCAAGAGTATTTGAAGTGTTCGCAAGATCCTCTTTACTTCATCAAGAACTACGTCCAAATTATTTCACTGGATGAGGGTCTTGTTCCTTTCAATACTTGGCAATATCAAGACAATATGATCAACACGATTCACAACAATCGGTTTGTGATCGCCAAGTTGCCGCGACAGTCAGGTAAGTCAACGACGGTTGTTTCTTATCTACTTCACTTCATTCTGTTCAATCCAGATGTGTCCGTTGCTATTCTTGCCAACAAGCAGGCAACAGCAAAGGATCTTCTCGGTAGACTCAAACTAGCATATGAGCATCTTCCAAAATGGCTTCAACAAGGCATTGTTGAATGGAACAAGGGAAACATCACTTTAGAAAACAACTCAAAGGTTTTGGCTTCCTCTACCTCAACAAGTGCTGTTCGTGGTGGCTCATTCAACATGATCTTCTTGGACGAATTTGCTTATGTTCCAGAAAACGTAGCCGATGACTTTTTCTCCTCTGTGTATCCAACCATCTCCTCTGGTAAAGAAACCAAGGTTCTCATTATCAGCACTCCAAAGGGACTAAATATGTTCTATAAACTCTGGAGAGATGCAGAGGAAGGAAACAACTCTTATGTTCCTATTGAAGTTCATTGGTCGGAAGTTCCGGGTAGAGACGACAAGTGGAAGAAGGAAACAATTGCAAACACTTCACAATCACAGTTTCGTGCTGAGTTTGATTGTGAATTCATTGGATCACAAAACACACTAATAGATCCCAATAAACTAAAGTGTCTAGCATACAAAAAACCAATAAAACAGAAAGATGATGGTCTTTCCATATACGAAGAACCCCAACCGAATCACACCTATTTCATGGCTGTGGATGTGTCTCGCGGTAAAGAAATCGACTACCATGCATTTACCGTAATAGACGTAACAGACACACCATACAGAATATGCGCTGTCTATAGAAACAACCAATTGTCTCCTATGCTTTTACCCACAGTTGTCAATGCCATAGGAAAAACATACAACAATGCATGGTGCTTGGTTGAAATAAATGACATTGGCGGTCAGGTTGCAGACATGCTTTACAATGAATTCGAGTATGAAAACATTCTTGTGACTTCAGTTCGAGGTAGAAAGGGTCAGACACTGGATGCCGGATTTGGTAATTTTCAGACTCAACTTGGCGTTAGAACTAGTCCTGCCGTCAAAAAATTGGGATGTGCGATTCTAAAGGATATGATAGAAAGCGATAAGATACTCATCGAAGACTATAACTGCATCGAAGAACTTACCGCCTTTGTGGTAAAAAGAAATTCCTTTGAGGCAGAAACAGGATATCACGATGATTTGGTGATGACACTGGTTCTTTTTGCTTGGTCCTCGACATTTGATTACTTCAAAGATCTCACTGACCTAGATATTAGGTCAAAACTTTATGATGAAAAAATGAAACAAATGGAGGAAGATCTAATTCCTTTTGGGTTTATCAGTGATGGTGCTGATGAAGAAACCTTTGTAGACAACGAAGGAAACAGATGGTCCACTATAAACGATATGAATGATCCCACAATGGGTTGGTGAAAAGTGATATTTACTAGATATTAGAAGCATTGCTAGAAGGAGAATAACACATGGCATTCCAACTCAGTCCCGGTGTTGAAGTAAACGAAATTGATCTAACAACGATTATTCCTGCCGTATCTACCACCAGAGCAGGTTTTGCTGGATTTTTCAACTGGGGTCCAATCGGCACCAGAGTCCAAGTTACTAGTATTAATGATCTAGTGAGAGTATTTGGACTACCAGATAACACAAACTACACATATTGGTTCACCGCAGCAAACTATCTTGGCTATTCAAACAACCTACAGATTGTTAGAGTTGTGAGCGACGAGTCAAGAAATGCATCGACAAGCGTAACTGCTGCTGCTGGTAGTGATCAAGAACTAATCAAGGACGAGGATGATTTCCAAGAGTCAACCCTAACTGATGCCTTCTATGCAAAGTATCCCGGAACTCTTGGTAACTCAATTTCTGTCTCTGTTTCTGATAGAACTCACGTTCGTTTAGATCCCATTTTTGCAAGTCCCGGAGATTCAAGAGGATTCTCTGATTCTCCAACAACAACATCTGCCACTACCTTCTTCCATGAAGAAACTAGCACTGCTGTCGCTGGTAGCGATTTACTTCAATTCAAGAGAGGAACACCACAAGTCATCACTGGATACACTGCAAGTCCTTCTCTTGCAACACTAAAGGTTCCTGCAACTACAGCAATTGGACTAACTGCTGCTGCACAATCCTTCAATGCAAGTGGAACTGGTGCAGACGACTTGCTGTCTGCTGGTGACTACATCAAAGTTGAGCAGGGTGGAGTAGCAGGGTATGCATATGTTACTGGTATAACCCATGGCACAGCAGAAGGTTCCACAATCGGAATCGGTGCAAGTGGATTTGGTTTTGCTGCTGGAACCACTGCTACCTCTGAACTTACAATTACCATTCTCGGCAAGATCACCACAGGAAACACCTTTGTCAATGCTGATGGTATAACAAATGCAAGAATGCTTTGGAAGTATCACAACGAGTTTGACGTTGAACTACCAGAAACCAGTGCATTTGTCGAAAATCATGGAAACAGTTTTGACTTGGTTCACACCATCGTTATCGACGAAGATGGTGATTGGAGTGGAACCAAGGGAACTGTTCTAGAAAGATTTGGTTCTCTATCTAAGGCAACTAATGCAAAGGCACTTGATGGCTCCAGTATCTACTGGAAGGATTACATCAATGACAATTCCAAATATATTTGGACTGCTGCCAGACCAACAAACCTAACCGCAGGAGAGTTGTGGAACACAACATCATATTCTTCTGGTGGTTCTACTTTTGCCCTACTTTCCACCAACTTCTATGGATCACTAACAGGTGGTTCAGCCGGAATTCCAACAGGAAATGACTTCTACACCGATGGATATGAATATTTTTCTGATCCAGAAACAGTTGATATTTCATTGATTCTTGGTGGTCCAGCAGAGGGTATTCAAGCCAAGCAACTCATTGACATGGTAACTGCTAGAAAGGATGCAGTTGTATTCCTTTCTCCTCCAAAGAATGCAGTGATCAACACAGGAGACACCTCCAAGTCTGCCGCAGTTGCTACCGCAAACGTAGTTGCCTATAGAGATGGAACTAATGGCAATGATGCTGGTGGTGATGAAAATTATACCAGTACCAACGTAAATGTTTCGTCTTCTTATGCAGTTCTAGACTCTGGTTGGAAGTATATGTATGACCGATTCAACGATGTCTTCCGCTTCGTTCCAATGAACGGTGATATCGCTGGTATCGCAGTTCGCTCTGACAACGAAACCGAGACATGGTTCTCACCTGCCGGTTTCAATAGAGGACAACTTCGTGGAGTCGTCAAACTTGCATATAATCCACTTCGGGCACAAAGAGATGATCTTTATTCCGCAGGAGTAAACCCAGTTGTTTCCTTCCCCGGTGAAGGCACCATTCTCTTTGGTGATAAGACAATGCAGAGCAAACCAAGTGCATTCGACAGAATCAATGTTCGTAGATTGTTCATTGTTCTAGAGAAGGCAATTGCTACTGCTGCCAAGTTCTCACTCTTTGAGCAGAACGATGCATTTACTAGATCACAGTTTAGACAACTCATTGAGCCATTCCTTCGCGATGTTCAGTCTAGACGAGGCATCATTGACTTCAAGGTTGTATGCGATGAAACCAACAACACTGGTGAAGTAATCGACAGAAATGAGTTTGTTGCTGATATCTTTATCAAACCAACTCGTTCCATCAACTTCATCACTCTCAACTTCATTGCAACAAGAACTGGTGTTTCGTTTGATGAAATTGGCGGTGCTTCTTAATAAACCGATATAGATACTAAAGGAGATAAACACACATGAACATCGAACGATTCAAATCAGCACTTTCATCTGGTGGTGTTCGTCCTTCGTTTTTCCGAGTTCAGGGAGCGATTGGAAAAACAACACTACCAGACAAGACCGGCTTTCTAATCAAGTCTGCATCTCTTCCAGCCTCAGAGTTGGGAGAAATTTCTGTTGACTACAGAGGAAGAAACATCAAACTTCCCGGAAAAAGATCATATGGTGATTGGCAAGTCACTGTTCTTTCTGATGGTGAGTTTGAATTGAGAAATGCATTTGAAAGATGGTCCAACGACCTCAATGATGCAGTTGAAAACACCGCAGACCAAGAGCATAACCTAAACAATGTCTTGTTTCCAAACTGGTCAATAGATCAACTTGATAGAAAAGGCAATCCAATCAAGACATATACAATGTTCCATTGTTGGCCAAAATCAATCGCTGCAATAGATACGTCTTATGATAATGAAGGATTGGCAGAATTTGCAGTAACACTAACTTATTCTTACTGGTTGACCAATGATGGCTCTGGTAGCAATCGTGTTCCACTTGGTGATGCTGCTTTCCCCAGTGAATAATAACAGCAAAGGTATGTGAGACTATGCCAATTGATATATTTGGTTTTACTATTGGAAAAAAAGAACAACCATCACCTAATGTAGATCCCAAAGACGCAAAAGGAGTAAAGGAAATCAAATCCTTTGTTCCTCCACTACTTGATGATGCGAATTACATAGATGCTGGTGGTTATTTTGGTGCCTATCTTGACTTTGATGGGGCATACAAAACTGAAATAGAATTCATAAACAAGTATAGAGAGATGTCACTTCATCCAGAAGTTGAAAGTGCTGTTGATGATATTTGCAATGATGCCTTAGTTTTTGATGAGAATAGAAATGCAGTCAGTCTAGTTCTAGATGAAATCAAAGATATATCAGATCCCATCAAAAAGAAATTGCACGAAGAATTTGATACTGTTTTGAGACTGATGCAGTTCTCAAGAAGAGGGTTTGAAATCTTCAGAAAGTGGTTCGTTGACGGCAGAGGTTACTACCACATCATCATTGATAAGAATAACCCCAAGAAAGGTATCATTGAACTTCGTCCAATAGATCCCATCTGCATGAAGAAAATGGCAGAAGTGGAAAAGAAAACTGATGAAAAATCTGGCGTCAAGTATATCAAGAGAGTAAAGGAATACTTTCTCTATACAGAAAATGTTGGTGATGCAACCAGCGTCAAATTAAGTCCAGATGCAATTTGCTATTACAACTCTGGTCTTTTTGATCCCCTGAGTAATAGAACGATCAGTTATCTTCACAAGGCAATCAAACCATTAAATCAACTTAGAATGCTTGAAGATGCTGTTGTAATCTACAGAATTTCTCGCGCGCCTGAGAGAAGAATCTTCTATGTTGATGTTGGATCTCTTCCAAAGAACAAGGCTGAAGCATATGTTCGAGATCTGATGAATCGTTATAGAAACAAGTTGACATATGATGCAACCACCGGAGAGGTTCGTGATGACAAGAAGTTCATGTCCATGTTGGAAGACTTTTGGCTTCCTCGTAGAGAGGGTGGTAAAGGAACAGAAATTCAAACCTTGGATGGTGGTCAAAATCTGGGTGAAATGGAAGATGTCGAATACTTTCAGAAGAAACTCTACAAGGCACTTAACATTCCAACTTCTAGAATGGAAGCAGAAAACGGATTCAACATGGGAAGATCATCTGAGATCACCCGCGACGAACTTAAATTCTATAAATACATTGATAGACTGAGACAAAGATTCAGTAAAGTCTTCTTGAATTTGATGAAAACACAGTGCATTTTGAAGGGAATACTGAAAGAAGAAGAGTGGTTCAAAATCGAACAATACATCAGGTTTGATTTTCAGACTGATTCCTACTTCACTGAATTGAAAGAGTATGAAATTCTTTCTGAGAGAATGAACATTCTAAGGGACGTTCAGGATCATATTGGTGACTACTATTCCAGAGAATGGGTCCGAAAGAACATTCTAAGACAAACCGACAAGGAAATCGAACAAGAAGACGAGAAGATAGTCAGAGAAAGAGAACTTGGTGTAATCAAGGATACTTCTGGAGGATTCTAATGCAAAAACTACTAGAACTAGCAGAGAATGGTGATATTGAGGGATTCAAAAAAGAGTTTCATTCTGTTATTTCTGGTATTATGTCTTCTAAGATCAAGGAAAGAACCGAAACAATATCAGAAGAAGGCGCGGAAGTTCCTGATCCTTCTGCTGTTGCTGGAACACTAGAAGACCCAATCATTGATCCAAACTTTGACAAAGAAGTATTCTATAAAAGATACTCAGTTGGCGACAAAGAAGTTATTATCAAGAGAGTAGGATCTGGTCCAAATGCTCCAGCCATTTCTTATATTGATGGTATTCGATATGAGGTATTTGTAACACCACAACAAGCAGAAAAAGAATCTGAGCGAGCCATAAAAGACGGCTCGTTTGAAAAGTTACAAAATGAGAAAGAGAAGAAGGCAACAGAGGCTGCTGCCAGTGCCGAAGGAGATGACGCAAAACCAACACCTCCCCCTGCACCACCTGAAACAGAAAAAGAAGAAGACGATGAAGAAGAGGTAAAAGAAGCGACACTAAATCTTCTTGCTTCTATCGTGAAAGAAAGAGAAGAAAAATCCTTGGTTTTTGAGTCTGGAGAAGAAAAAAACATAAGTATAAAAGAAGCAGCAGAAATTTTAGAAATGGTAAAAGACCTAAATAATGTGAACCAAACTCGCTTTATTACACAAATGAGAAGTGGGTTGACCCAGTATAAAGATATGATGGAGTTTCTTCTAGATCGAATAAGAAAGGGAGTAATCTGATGGATTCAGTTGATATTATAAAAGCAATCGAAGCAGGAAATCTTAGCGGTGCAAAAAAGAGCATCAATGATTTATTGATGTCAAAAATTGAGCCAGCACTCGCAGAAAAAACTGCACTCACAGCAGAGGCTCTTCTTGGTCTAGATGAAGAAGGTCTACAAGAGGAAGACACAAAATATCAAAAGTTTTTCAAAAAGGCTTTGGATAAGTTCGGAGTTTCCAGCCCAGCCGACTTTAAGAGCGAAGAAGAAAAGAAAAAGTTCTTTGACTATGTGGATAAAAACTACAAGTCTGATACAGAAACAAAAACAGGCAAAGAAGACCCTGATGCTGAAGACGAAAAGAAAGTCGCTGAAGGCAACGAATTCTCCAAAGCACTTCGAACTGCTCGCAAGGAAGGAAAGAAAACTTTCGTTGTTAGCGGTAAGGAGTATACAGTCGAAGAGTTCGACGAAGAGTTCGACGAAGATGTCGATATAGACATCGCTAAAGAAAACGAAAAGGTTGCTCAGAGTAGGGCTAAAATTGCCCAACTCAGAAAGAAGAAGCAAGCAGACAGAGGCATGTAATAGGAAACAAAAATGCTACTAATCACCGAAGTAAACGACAACATCAACTTGATCACCGAAGGTTCTGAAAAGGACAAGCAATATCATATTGAAGGTGTCTTTATGGAGGCTGAGAAGAAGAATCGCAATGGTCGAATATACCCCAAAGCAATTTTAGAAAAAGAAGTCGCTCGATACAACAAAGAGTTTGTTGAGTCAAACCGAGCCATGGGCGAACTTGGACATCCTGATGGTCCAACAGTAAATCTTGAGCGCGTTTCCCATATCATCAAAGAACTAAAGCAAGATGGAAACAACATCACCGGCAAAGCAAAGATCCTAGACACACCATATGGCAAAATCGTGAAAAACCTCATTGATGAGGGTGTTAAGATTGGTGTCTCATCTCGCGGAATGGGATCGCTAAAAAGTGTCAACGGTATCAATGAGGTTCAAAAAGACTTCATGCTTTCTGCCGTAGACATCGTTGCTGATCCTTCCGCTCCAAACGCATTTGTCGAAGGAATCATGGAAGGAAAGGAATGGGTGTGGGACAACGGTGTTCTACAACCCAGACACATCGAATCGTATCGTGACAGGATTGAAAGAGCATCGACTAAAGTAGATCGTCAAGAAGCGAAGTTGTATGCCTTCGCTGATTTCCTGTCTAAACTCATATAAAATATAGATATGAAGATAAGGAGTAATAACCAATGACTCGAAAAGACCCATTAGAAACAGCGAAGGCAATACTAGAAGCAAAGTCTTCGAAAAAGACCGAAGGAGTGGATTCTGAAATGAAAATGGATGAAAAAGAAATGTATGCCGAAATGGAAGCCATGAAGGAGGCAATGATGAGGGAGATGTCCGATTCAGATGCCACCAAAGAAGAAATCGAAGAGATGATGGCTAAGATGGAGGCTATGTCTTACAAAGAGATGAAAGAGATGATGAAGAAGGAAGGCATCAAGTATGAGACTGCCATGGCAGAGGATGCTGGTGATGCTGATCCTGAAATGAAAAAGATGGGATTAAATCGTCGTCCAGATGACACTAGAGCAGATGCAGAGGCTGAACTTGAAACTCTTGCTGCTGTTCGAAAGAAAAAGAAAGTCACTGATCCAAAAGCCAAACCATCTGCTGCGAAATCATTTAGTGCTGAGAAGAAGGATCTAACTGTTAAGGAAGATCTTGATGCCCTCTTTACTGGCGAAGAACTCACCGAAGACTTCAAGGAGAAGGCAGAAATCATCTTCGAAAGTGCAATCAATGTTCGTGTTGAAAACGAACTTGAGGAACTAAAAGAAGAGTTTGCTGTTCAACTAGAAGAAAGCAAGACTGAGTTTAGAACTGAACTTGCCAACAAACTAGATGAGTATCTTTCTTACGTTGTTGAGGAGTGGATGCAGGAGAACAAACTAGCCATCGACAGTGGTATTCGTGCTGACATTGCCGAATCTTTCATGGGTGGTCTTAAGACTCTCTTTGAAACTCACTACATCACTGTTCCCGATGACAAGTATGATCTTCTCGAAGATCTCAACAACGAAATCAAATCACTCAAGGGTTCTCTTAATGAGCAAATTGAGAAAAATATCTCGTTGAAGCAGGATGCAATGATTTCAAGATGCATCAATGTGTTCAATGAGGTTTCTAATGGTCTAACTGATTCTGAGACTGAAAAACTTAAGTCACTCGCAGAGGGTCTTGAGTATGACTCAGAGGATCAGTTTAGAGATAAACTAACTGTTCTTCGTGAAAGTTATTTTGATCATGTTTCAGAATCAAACGAACTTGCAACTGAAATTGTGGGTGACACAATCACTGAATCTGTCGAGGAGGGTGCTAGTAAGCCTGATCTCAACGGGTCCATGAAGTTCTATTCTGATATGCTTACCCGGTCAGCAATCGTACAAAAGCAGACCAACTTTACGGGTTGAAAACGGTAGATTACTAGATATCCATACACAAAGGAGAAATTCAATGGAGAAGACTTTTGTTACCGAACAACTCAGAAAGAAGTGGGCACCCGTCCTCGAACATGCCGACATGCCCGCAATTTCTGACGACTACAGAAAGAATGTTACTGCCATTCTTTTGGAAAACCAAGAGCAGTATCTAAGAGAAGCCGCACCAACCAACTCAGGTGGTGGTAGCATTGCTGGATTGGGTGCTGACTCTAACGCATCTTTTGATGGTGTTAATGGTTTCGATCCAGTTCTCATCTCGCTCGTTCGACGAGCCATGCCAAACTTGATGGCTTATGATGTCTGTGGTGTTCAGCCAATGAACGCTCCAACCGGACTCATCTTCGCCATGAAGTCGAAGTATATCAATCAGGGTGGAACTGAGGCTCTATTCGACGAGGCTTCAACTCACTTTGCCAACTCTGGTGGCACCAACAATGCAACCTCTAACGGCACAATGGACCCACTACTTGCAGTTGATAGCAGCAATGCTGCTGGTTTCACCTATGGTAGCGGTATGTCCACCAGTACAGCAGAGGCTCTTGGTGATTCAGCCAGCAATGCATTTGCTGAGATGGCATTCGTCATCGACCGTCAGTCCGTGGTTGCAAAGACTCGCGCCCTCAAGGCAGAGTACACCACTGAGTTGGCTCAGGATCTCAAGGCTGTTCACGGTCTTGACGCTGAGACTGAACTCGCTAACATTCTCAGCACTGAGATTCTTGCTGAGATTAACCGCGAGGTTGTTCGCACCATCTATCGCAACGCCAAGTTGGGCGCACAGCAGAGCGACCTTTACAACAAGGGTGGTTTGACTGCTGGTGGTCTATCTGGTGGCGGTCTAACTGGTCTTGGTGGTGTCTATGACATCCAACTTGACTCTGATGGTCGTTGGTCAGCAGAGCGTTTCCGTGGTCTCGTCTATCAGATCGAGCGTGAGGCAAACGTCATTGCTAAGGAAACTCGTCGCGGTAAGGGTAACATCGTCATCTGCACCTCAGATGTCGCTTCTGCTCTCGCCATGTCTGGCTTCCTCAACCTAACTCCAACTCCATCGGTTCCCGGTTATGCCGATGACACTCAGAACACCTTCGTTGGTAGCCTAAACGGCAACATCAAGGTCTACATTGATCCTTATTCGGTCAGTGGTTCTGACTACATCTGCGTTGGTTACAGAGGTAACAGCCCATATGACGCTGGTATGTTCTACTGCCCATACGTTCCACTACAGATGGTTCGTGCAGTTGGTGAGAACACCTTCCAGCCCAAGATTGGATTCAAGACTCGTTACGGTCTTGTCAACAACCCATTCGTCACCGACAGCGGTGCTTCTTCGGCTGATCCATCTGATGCAACTTCTATCAGAAGCAATCAATACTATCGAATCTTCCGTGTCGATTCGATTCACGGTTCTGTCTGATAAGTAACACATAACACGGCTTGAGGCGGGAAGAGGGAAACCTCTTCCCGTCTTTTTTTATACATACAAAAGAGGATTGAACTATGGCATATCAAGTTGAAGTGGGTCCAGAATATAACTGGGATAAAGATCTTTCAGCATCTCCCGGTTTAACCTCAAACGATGGGGGAGAGTTTACTCCTTTATACGCAGCAGTAGGAACACCACAACCAGAAGGTGTTGTTGCTGGTGCCAATGCAAGAATACCAGAAGGAACTGTTTTTAAGTTACTTTTTGATAAACTGCCCGGCACTGGTGCAGAGTCTGCACTAATCAGTCAAGGTTGGAATATGTATATTCCAATCTATCAGGCTGTTGGGGACAATAATGCCACAGGAACAATAAATCTAAGAGCAGTTAGAGAATGGTGTTTAAACCCCGAAAATATTGGATCAACCGTTGAAGATGGCACATACATCATGGTTGATTTTGAGAATCCATATTTTCATCATATATATGACTATCCAATAGATTCGGATGAATTTCAGAAATCAACAAGAGAACTCATTTCAGTAATTCAGGCAGTAAAAGCATTATATCCAAATGCAAAAGTAGGTCACTATGGAATTCCTGTAACTCACTATTGGTTTACTTTTATAAACCAAGAACCGCTTGTGAGATATAATAGTAGAATACATGGTCCAACGACTGACTGGGAAGGATTACTATACAGTAGAAACTGGTATAGTGTAAATGAAGAAGAAAAAGAGGTACTGATTAATGAGTATTTGGACAGAAACAGTAGGATCATGGAAGCCATGGACTGGTTTAATCCAAATTGTTATGATCGCTATGATTCTGATGTGGTTGTTCATAATACAACTCGAAGAGGAATGGCGAAACAATATTGTTATAATCAAGTTGAAATATGCCAAAGATTCAAAGATAGTAGTGGTTCAACAGCGGAAACAATACCAGCAGTTAGCAGTATGTACTGGAAAATAGGTCAATTAGAATACAATAAAAAACAAATTCCAACATATGATTTACTTCGGGATCAAATAGATGGAAACATTGAGCATACAGGTTGTAATGGACTTGCTTTTTGGCATGGAATGTCGTATTGGGTAA
>Ga0070750_10001537_pt1 | contig 12858 bp, 25 predicted proteins | sample VirMetDEL_Nov_24_FD_77013 | JGI IMG/M metagenome (GOLD analysis project Ga0070750, IMG submission 77013) | Aqueous microbial communities from the Delaware River and Bay under freshwater to marine salinity gradient to study organic matter... | ecosystem: Environmental > Aquatic > Marine >...
CCCTCGGCCTCGAAGGCAGCGCGCCCTCGCTTCCACTTCTCCTGAACGGCAGGGAACGGGTCAAGGCTCAACAGGTCCGCGTGCTCGGTCTTAAACTCAGCGTTCACTTCAGCCGCTCCCATCACGGTACGCTTCCGCTTCTGTCGTATACCCCTTGTTGATCATCGACTTCACGCCTTCAAGCCTCGACTCTAGGGCAAGCCTTTGCCAATCCAGATCGCCGTTTCCCGTACTGACCCGCGCTCCCTCTGCATGCTCAACAATCAGCAGAAAGCGTTTCTCTTCACCAAGAAACGCATGCACCTTCTTTGACAGTTCCCCAACCGCCTCGGCGAACTCTTTTAGACCATACAGACGCATGTCCACCTCACCACCTCCAGATCAGCAAGCCGACAAGCACCACAGTCCGGATAAAATCGCCGACCGCGTATCCGCCAAAGTCGCGGACCATATCTAGCACACGCACGCTAGACCAGTACGGCACCGATCGCTCCTGCGCCGGATCGTGCTTGAAATATAGAACCGGATGCGCGTCGTTTTCCGGGGGTAGCTGCCACAGCTCGCGCAACCATCCCGCCAGCGGAATGAATCCGATCAGAACGTGTCCCAGGTCTTCGAGCAGTTTCATCGTCTCACCTCGCGGTCGTAGCGTCGATTGACGGCCAGCACGATCATCAAAGCGTCGATCCGATTCTCGCACCATACGATCGGATGCTGATGCGAGTCGAATATCGTCGTGCCGTTCTCTCCGATGATCCAAGGCGTCTCGGGTTTCATGCGTGCCACTCCCTCCACGTCGAAAGCCTCATGCAGACGAGCGCATCGTCGTCACGATCGCCTTTGCGCTTGACGATCGCGACCGGCTCCTGATGCAGCTCGGCGTTTCGTTCCGCCTGCTGGCAGGCGTCAAGCATCCGACCAAACGACGGTCTCGAGAGCAGTTTGCACTCGATTGAAAAATGCGGATGGATGACATCGCTTTTGCCGCCTCGCTCGTCGCGCGTGTCTGCGCCGCGCCGCTTGCCGCCGACAAAGGCAGCAATGCGACGCTCAAAGGCTTTCCACGCTTTGTCACCCATCGCGTTTAATCTCCTGGAACATTCCCGATTCGATCGCGCTGCGCGTACATTCCCAGCAAAACAGAAACCGCATCTCGATTTCGCCGTCAGGGAAGTCCCGCGAGACGATCTCGACGCGACCTTCGTTTCGGCATTGACCGATCCAAGGATAGACGGCTTCGCATTTTGCAGGCATCAGGTCATATCCTCAAAGCGTCCGGTGGCGAAGTTCCGATGCAGATGTTCAGGATCACCCGCATCGGTCGCTCGGCTCGCTGCTACCTGCAACTCGACCAAACCCTTTTCGTCGGTCGCTTTCAACGTGATGACCGTGTCGCAGGCGTATTCGAGTTGGTCGCCTTTCGATTTCCCGTTTCGACCAAGCTCGCTGACGATCACGCTACTGATCGCGCCGTCAGATTCCTTGCGCGCTGCCATCGCAAATAAGACCCACCGCTTCATCGACTCGAAATAGCCACCGCCTTCCGTGTCGAAGTCGATCATTCGGTTAAGGGAATCCAGCACGAACATCAGCCGCCGGTCTTCGTACTCCAGCAGCTCCTCGGCTTTTTCGATGAACACGTCAATCGAGAATCCAGGACCGACGTTGAGGATCTGAAGCTGCTCCGCAACGATCGGATCAGGTTCGCCGCGCATGTAGCGGTAAAACCGCTCCGCGATGTGACCGCGCGACATCTCCGCGTTTACATAAAGCACTCGCCACCCTGCGCGAGCTGCTTCGACGGCAGCGCCGATCGCAAGCAATGACTTCCCGGTCTTCTGCTCGCCGACGATCGTGTTGCAACCGTAGAAACCTTTTCCCGCAAGCACGCGGTCGATCGCATCGCAGCCTGACGACCAATGCGGCGTCAAGTCCGTGATCGGCTCGTCCACGGTCTGCACTTCGACAGGGTTCAGATTCGGCTTGTGCGCCGTCCGCAAGCATCGCATCAGCCGCGCTTTCGGAAGCGACTGCATCCGACCGACCAGCGCGTGAATCTCTTCGCGAAGGATCTCGCGGTGATGCTCTTCGCGCGCCTCGATGTCTGCCAGCCAGCGATCGACGCCGACCGGTTTGATCGCCGTGTCGTAGAACCACGCAGCAACCGGGAGCTCCAATTCAGTCAGCCGCATTACCCAGGCCAGCGCGTCGATTCCTGCCGCGCCCTCGGCATTCGCTTCGATCAGTTCAGTTCTCGTTTCGGTCATCGTTCCTCCAGTTTGCAAACCTACCATTCCATGCCGCGCATGAAACGCGCAAGATCATCGGCTTCGATTTCCGGCACCGGCTGATTTGTGCGGCTGGCGACGAGCCTCGCGCGCGCGGCTTGCATCGCGGCTTCAATGTCATCGCGCCGAACGCGCCGCCACCACTGTCGCAAAGCAGACGCGGGTCGATCGTATCGCTTGCCGGTCTTCGGGTGCTCGTATTCGATCAGATCCGGCCAGACGTAAGCGACCCAGGCGCGGACCTGCTCGCGTGTGTATTTGACGCCACCCGGATAGCGTTCGATCATCGCGTCGATCTGATCGTCGGAGAGATCAGGTCGATCCACCGACGATGCCTCTTCTCTTCTCTTCTCTTTCTTTCTTTCTTTGGTGTACCCCCTCTTGGGGGTAGGTTGCGACCCCCTAGAGGGGGTAGGTTTGTCGTCAACGTACCCCCGCTTGGGGGTAGGTTCAGCTACCCCCGTATGGGGGTAGGTTGATGCGCGCATCGACCAGGTTGCGATCTGCTTGTCGATCTGGATCGTGGGGATTCGACCGCTACCGCGACGCTCAACGATCAGGATCGACTTCGCTTCGAGCGATCGAAGCAGCTCGCCGATCTTGCGCGCCGGGATGCCGGTCACGTTCGCGATCTGGCTCGCAGACAGCCGATCCGCTTTCTTCGCGTAGCCATAGGTGAGCCGGACGACCGCGAGCGCGACCGCAAGCTCGCGACCAGACAGACGCGCGCGCGCCAGCGCCTCAAGCAAGGCGTTCGCAATGCGCGTATAGCCGTCTTCGACTTGCGGTGTCGTCACCGCTTGCCGATCTGCTCGGCAGCGACGTCGCCGATCAGGTCGCGGAGCTCCAGGTCTGGCGCAACGAGCAAGATGCGAAAAGCCGTCGAAGCCGTCGTGCCTGCGCCTGCCATAATCTCGTAGATCGTCGTCCGAGGGACGCCAGACAGCTTCGAGAACGCGGTGATCGTCATATTTTCACGAGCGAGATAGTCAGCGAGTTTCATGGCGCGCAATTATACCGCATCTGTCGGTTTCCCGAATGTCGGAAATGCGATATAATTTAGCCGCGCGTCATCCGGCGCGCAGAACTGGAGGAACAACCCGATGAGTTTGCTTTCTAACGTGCAGACCGGCGTGAAGGCTCGACCGCTTCGCGCCGTGATCTGCGGACCTGAAGGATCAGGCAAGACGACGCTATGCGTCGGTGCGCCGAAGCCGATTGTGCTGACGACCGAAGACGGTCTTGGCCTGCTCGACGCGCCTAGCTTGAGCGCAGAATCATACCCGCACGTCAACGCGCTGCTTGACGAGCTGACTGCATCCGAGCACGACTACCGTTCGCTGGTTATCGACGCGATCGACGGCATCGAGCCGCTGATCTTTTCGGACATCTGCGAGCACGGCAACAAGAAGAACATCGCCGACTTTGGTTTCAACAAAGGCTACGTCCAGGCCGATGACTACTGGGTCCGCTTCTTCCATCGGCTCGACGAGCTGCGCGCGAAGCGACGCATGAACATCATCGTGATCTCGCACGTCTCTGCGAATCACATCGACGACCCGGTCGTTGGCACCTACGTCCGCTACGAACCGAACTTGCACAAGCGCACGGTGCCGTTGCTGACGAAATGGGCAGACCTGGTTGGCTACCTTGCGCCGATGCGATCCGCGCGAGACGAAGGCGACGAGACGAAGAACCGCACCGTTCGCGTTTCGCAGAACTCGCGCGCGCGGTTCCTGCACGTCTACGATGACGGCAGGTTTATCGCGAAGAACCGATTTGGCTTGGAAGAGCCGATCGAGATCCCGATTTCTAACGGCTGGGCAGCGGTGTCGTCAGCGATTGCTGAGCGATTCGCAGCCGTGAAAGCCACCAACAAGCAGAAGGAGAACGAAAAATGAGTCAGACCATCGACATCGACCTGAGTGGAGTCGATACCAGCGAGGTCGGTCAGGCAGGCGGATGGAAGAGTTTGCCGTCCGGCGAATACCGCATGATGATCTCGAAGGCAGAGCTGCGCGCGCTCAAGAGCGGCAACGGCACCGCGCTGTCGATCGAGTTCGCGGTCGTCGGCGGTGCGTCGAACGGCGCGCGGCACTTCGAGAACTTGAACATTCAGCACAACAATCCGACGGCTCAGAAGATCGCGCATGAACACCTTGCCAACCTGCTCGACGCTTGCAGTCTGCCGCGCGACACGTTGAAGACTCGCGGCACCGCGAAGCTCGAAGGCCAGGTCGTGCTGGCCGAGGTCGTCCGCAAGGCGGCGCGTGATCCGAAATACGGTGACGCCGACGGCATGGACAGCAGCGTGCGCTGCTACGCCATCGCCAACGGCGCGGCACCGCAGGCTCGACCGCAGGCGGTTGCGGACACGACCTTCGACGACGTGCCGTTCTAGTTCTCTATCGGCTACGCGCGGGTTTTTGGGTGCTTTACCGCGCGCAGCCGACTGTCACTAGGCTTGGCTGCACCTAGAGAGAAAAACGCAGCCGCATTTTTAGCTTTGCTGGGTTTCGCAAAGTCATAGTGTGACAATGCGCGACTCCCCCCAAACGGTCTGGCTGCGCCGATAGCATGAAAGCAGCCACTCATTTTTACTCGGCGTGATCGTCGAGGATCGAGCGCGGTGCGGGTTGTTCCTCCTCCCGTGCCGCGCTCGATCAGCCATCAGGAGGAACCAGCATGGCAATCAGACCGACGAACATCAGCGCGCGGATCGACGAAGCACTCGTTCGTAACGAGATTGCGAACGAACGCGCAAGGATGGAGAATCCGAGCGGGATCGACCGCATGAGCAGCGCAGGCCGATGCGTGCGCGAACGATGGGCAGCAGCGCGCGGTCTGCCTCTTGATCCGGCCAAAGGCTTCAGTCAGAACCCGAAGTTGCTGCGCGTCTTTCGCCTCGGTCACATCATCGAAGACGAAGTGATCTCGCTTTTGGAAGAGGCAGGTCTGCACGTTCACGATCAGCAGCTCGAAGTCGGTAGCATCGAGTCTGGCTGGCTGGGTCACATCGACGGTTTGATCGACGTGCCGACGCCGACGGGATTGACGCGGACGTTTCTGCTGGAAATCAAAAGCGCGAACAGCAGACGCTTTGCAGAACTCGTCGAGATGGACAGCTACGCGGCATGGAATCCGAACTACGCAGCGCAGGTTCAGGCGTACATGATGCACCTGCCGGTCGAAGAAGCGCTCGTCGTCGTCTACAACAAAGACACGAGTGAAATCTATCACGAGCAGATTCTATTCGATCTCGACCAGGCGCGTGCGATCGAGAAGCAGGCGCAGGTTGTGACCGCTGAAGGAGCGACGCCGCCGAAGCGACCGCGCGATGCGACCTCGCAATACTGCAAGCTATGCAAGTGGTGCGATCGAAACGAGTGGTGCTGGAGCGCAGCGACCGACGTGGAGTTTGACGCATGAGGTGGCTGCGACGAATGACCCGCAACGTGCTGGCCGAATCGTTCGACGAGCTGATCCTCGCGACCAGTCATGCGATCGTCGCGCTCGATAGCGACGATGTGGACGTTGCGCGACTGTACCTAGAGAACGCGCTGAACCGTGTTGAACAACTGCTAGACGAAGGAGCAGCACATTGAACTTTTTTCAGAAACAGCAGGCAGCAGGTCGAGGCAACAAGCGTTACGACGACGCGACGATCGAACAGGCTCGACAGCGAGTTGATCAAGGCGAGTCGATCCGAGGCGTCGCGCGCGACATGGGGATCAATCCAAAGACCTTGCAGGATCGTATCAAGAAATGGAGGAACAGACTTGATGACCCGACTGACGAAGATTTCTATCCTGACGCGGCGTGAAAACACGATGGAGCTGCCGGTCGATTCGCGGCGCATCCACGCCTGGTACGCAGCACGCGAGCGTGACCCGGAACGCGCGCCGCTAATTCAGGACGCCTTTCCAGAACTGGACGACGATCAGCGTGAGTTCATGCTGACCGGCGCGACCCCGGAAGAGTGGCGCGCGTTTTCGTCAAAGATGCGGAGGCATTAGCATGAAGCCGGTTGTGCGCGTCATCGAAGAACTGATCCTCGAAAACACCAGTCCGACGCAGATCAGAAAGATCACGCTGTCCGGTCGTGATTTAGACATCTGCCAGCGAAACGCGGAGATCAGGCAGCGGCAGATCGGACAAAGCACGATGTCCTCGTTTGCGTATCATTTGCAAGGCGTCATCGGCGAAGCTGCGGTGCTGCGCGCGTTTGGTGCGCCGCTTCGCTTTCTGCACAAAGACGAAGACTTCGGCGTCGATCTCGTGATCGGCACGATCGCCGTCGATGTCAAATGCACGAGTGGTCCGATGCCGAAATGCAATCTCCTGCTCGACGCCGACAAGGAGGTCCGCGCCGACGTGCTGATGCTGGCGCGGACCGACGAGCCGTTCGGCTTGCGCGAAGAGAACGACTCACTTGAAGTCGATCTTCTCGGCTGGATTGAGCGCGAGACGTTTATGCGAGACGCTAAGACGTTTAAGACGCGGCAGGGTTTGAAGCGACGCTTGATGAACACGGAACTGCGACCGATCGAAGAGTTCGCGACGCAGCTTGAGCAGCTAATCGACATCGACGGTTGAATTGCGGTGTCGTTCGACCGGCGCGAAAGTATTTCGACGCATCTCTACAGACTGACCAGCATCAAGGAGGAACACGATGCGACCGCAGGTGAAAGAAACCAGCTTTCAGGCATGGCAGGAAATCAAAACGACGACGCTGGGGGAGAAGCAGCGCGCGGTTTACGATGCGCTGAAGTCGGCCAAGCGTCCCGTCACGGGTCGCGAGATTGCGCAGTTTCTGAACCTCGAAGGCGCGTGGAAACGTCTGCCTGAATTGGAGCGACGCGGTTTGGTCATGCGAAGCGGCACGCGAAGGTGCAGCGTCACCGGACGAAGCGCGCAAACTTGGGTGCGCGTAATCTGATCACAGTCTGTTTTGATTCGGAGTGTCCAAATGGATTCAAAATACAATAGCTTCATTGAATCAAAAGCCATTGCTGTGCCGCATGTGGGATTTGAACCTACGACGCTAAATTCAAATCTGTTTGAATGGCAAAAGTCGATTGTTCGATGGGCTTTGCGCAAAGGACGCGCGTGTCTCTTTGAGGATTGCGGACTTGGTAAGACAATCCAGCAGCTCTCTTGGGCTGAGCAGATCCCAGGCAAGGTGCTGATTCTTACGCCTCTTGCCGTTGCCGAACAGACTGCGAACGAAGCCGCTCGTTTTGGCATTGAAGCTAGTGTGTCAAGAGACGGTAGCGCTCGCGATCAAATCACAATTACGAACTATGAGCAGATGCACCGTTTCGATCCATCTGAATTTCAAGGCATTGTCCTCGACGAGTCGTCTATTCTGAAAGCGCAAACTGGCAAGATCCGATCACAGATCATCAAAGCAGCAGCGGATATTCCTTATCGGTTGGCATGTACCGCAACGCCTGCGCCCAACGATCACATTGAACTTGGAAATCATGCTGAATTTGTCGGAGCGATGCCGACCCAAGAGATGCTCGCTCGATTCTTCGTCCACGATGCCGCAAAGACACAGGACTGGAGATTAAAGGGTCACGCCAAAGATGATTTCTGGTCATGGGTAGCGACTTGGGCCGTGATGCTTCGCACTCCTGCTGACTTGGGTTTCCCGGCTGATGGTTTCGATCTGCCTGATCTAAGAACTCACCATCATCACATTTCGACTGGGATCGTTCAGGATGGCGAGCTCTTCGCGATGCCCGTCAATTCGCTGAACGATCAGCGAGCGGCGCGAAAAAAAACGATGCGCGATCGTGTCGCGAAGGTCGCCGAGATGGTCAACGCTAGTGATGATCCGTGGGTGATCTGGTGCGAACTGAATGCCGAAGGCGACATGCTCGAATCAGCGATCCCGGATGCGGTGCAGGTCAGCGGATCTGATTCAGACGAAACGAAGCGCATCCGGATGCTTGGATTCTCAACTGGTTTGCATCGAGTCATCGTGACGAAGCCTAAAATCGCGGGATTCGGCATGAATTGGCAGCATTGCCGAAATGTGGCATTTGTCGGCCTTTCGCACTCGTGGGAGCAGTATTACCAAGCGGTGCGAAGATGCTGGAGATTCGGCCAAGCTCAAGATGTAGACGTCCACATTGTTTCGACGGATATTGAAGCTGCGGTGTTGAAGAATATCGTGAAGAAGCAGGCCGCAGCCGACGACATGGCTGCTGAAATGGTCGCGCGAATGAAGAGGACGATGATGCAAGAATTGCAGGGCAAGACTCACATCTTGAGCAAGATCGAAACCGGCAATGTCGTCAATGGCGACGGGTGGACGATGTATCACGGCGACTGCGTTGACGTTGTTTCATCGCTTGATTCGGATTCGATAGGTTATTCGGTCTTTTCCCCGCCGTTTGCTTCACTCTATACATATTCAGATGATCCGCGCGACATGGGCAATTGCTCGGACAACGATGCATTTTTTGAGCATTTCAAATATCTCATCCCTGAAATCTACCGAGTTACCCAGCCCGGTCGTCTGGTTTCATTTCATTGCATGGATTTGCCGACGAGCAAAGTCCGTGATGGATTTATTGGGTTGCGAGACTTTCGCGGAGAACTGATCCGCGCGTTTGAGTCAGAGGGCTGGATTCTGCACTCTCAGGTCTGCATCTGGAAAGATCCGGTTACGGCGATGCAGCGCACGAAGGCCTTGGGGTTGCTTCACAAGCAGATCAAGAAAGACTCATGCATGTCACGGCAGGGGATACCTGACTACCTTGTCACGATGAGGAAGCCAGGCGATAACGACAATCCTGTCGAGCACACTAACGAAGATTTTCCAGTCGAACTGTGGCAGCGATATGCTTCACCTGTCTGGATGGACATCAACCCAAGCGACACGCTCCAGTTCCGTTCTGCTCGGGATCACGATGATGAACGTCACATCTGCCCGCTGCAACTTGATGTGATTCGCCGCGCGCTCAAGCTGTGGAGCAACCCCGGAGATGTAGTCTTGTCTCCGTTTGCGGGTATCGGTAGCGAAGGTTTCGTATCGCTGGAATGCGGAAGATCATTCGTAGGAGTAGAGTTGAAGCCTAGTTATTTTAATGCGGCGTGCGAAAACCTTCGATCTGTTGCCGATCAAGGAAATCTGTTTTGATGTTGGACGTTCATGAAAAGATCCAATCCGTTGTTCGAGGCGCGGATTTGAAGTACGGACAATTCACTTCGACGCATGAAGCCTATGGGGTTCTGGCTGAAGAGGTGGCCGAGCTGCTTGATGAGATTCGGGCGAACAATCGCGACGGAGTGATAAATGAGGCGATCGACGTCGCAGCAGTCGCCACCCGCCTCGCTATTGCAGCCGCATATTGCGCAATTCCGTTTCACCGACGAAGTGGTTTTGATGGGTGAGAAAATGCACGCGCGACGGTGCAGCGTAACCGGACGCAGCGCGCAGACCTGGGTGCGCGTGCTTTGAATGAGTTGGCATTATTCGCGGGCGCTGGTGGAGGCTTACTCGCAAGCCGATTGCTTGGATGGAAAACAGTCTGCGCTGTTGAGTTCGACTCCTATGCTCGAGACGTTTTGCTCGCACGTCAAAACGATGGATGTCTCGAGCCGTTCCCGATCTGGGATGACGTGCAAACCTTTGACGGACGACCGTGGAGAGGAATTGTTGACGTGGTTTCTGGCGGCTTTCCGTGTCAAGACATCAGCTCAGCCGGTCAAGGCGCAGGAATCCAAGGCGAGAAATCAGGACTCTGGTTTGAAATGGCGCGAATCATTCGCGAAGTACGACCCCGCTACGCATTCATTGAAAACAGTCCAATGCTCACTTCTCGAGGATTCGACCGCGTACTCTGCGACCTTGCCGAGATGGGGTTCGATGCAGAGTGGGGAGTTATCGGAGCGCACCATACCGGCGCACCTCACAAGCGTGACCGAATCTGGATTGTGGCTTGCGACGCCAACCGCTACAGCGAATCAGTTGTCTCCGTCTATGATGAAACATCCCGGTTGCCGTGCGTGGATTCCGACGCCGACCGCGCACAATGCAAAGGAAGGCGGCTACCCATCGGAACACAATCGGAACACGCCGACGCTTGCGGCGCAAGCTGGTGGCAAACTGAACCCGACCTGGGTCGAGTGGCTAATGGGGTGGCCTCTCGGATGGACCGACTGCGCTGCATCGGCAACGGACAAGTTCCGGGAGTGGCTGCGCTCGCATGGCGCACGCTGATTAAAAGAATTGACAGATGACGCTCAAGAATCTCGAACTCGTCGAGGTACCGATCGTCTATACATATCGACGCGCTGGAATGAAGTAGAAGGACGGCGCGAAGATGCCAGCAGGCCCGATGCGACAAGGTGTTCGAGGGGGGTCTTGAACAGTCTGCTGGTCGAAAGCGCGTCTCGGACGTTCCGAGGCGCGTTTTCTCGTTTCTGGACACGGCCGAGCAAAAACCGGCCTCTGCGAGCTCTCAGATGCGTCTCGAGACGCTCTAGGATCGTCTCTGCCGGGTCTTGCACGCGCGCCGCTGTCTCTATGCCTCAAACGGTAAAGACTCGGCTACGGCGATCCTGCGGCGTCTGGCGCAAAAACGTGGTTTTTCTGCGGCAATGCGTTTTTTTATGGCCAGATCAACCAAAAAAAGATAAATAGGGGTGGCACATAGGCGTCGGATATCCGACACTAGTGATGTCGCAAGCAAGCGACGCACAAACTGGAGATCGAAATGGCTAAGCCGATCCACTCCCTTCCCATTACCGACCAACTTGCGATCCGCGAGATTGCTCGCGAGATCATGGCGCAGGCCGATGGCATCATGACGATGCTAGAGGCTGTCAAGCGCGCGCGCGCGGAGTTGAAATTGTAACGCGCGAGCCGCGCAGATCGAAACGCCTCGCTGGCCTCGCGCCATGCGAGGCTTTTCGGGTAGAAGCATCCCGCTTCGATTCTGGAGGAACACGCCATGACCGTTGCAGAACTGATCGAGCACCTCGAAGACATGCCCGCCGAAGCGGAGGTCGCAATCGCGTACCAGCCGAGCTGGCCGCTCAAGGCGCGCGTCGCCGAGGTGGTCGCGAGCGAAGGCGACGAGCGCACCGTCTACATCGCGCAGGCGAGCGCGGGTGACGACTACCTCGAACGCGAAACCGCCGAAGCCCTCGGCTGGTCTTAATCGGAATCTGGAGGACCGACGACATGAGCAACGCACGACGACAGACCCGCTTTGTCGAACAGGAGTGGCGCGAGAAGCGAGCGCGCAGATTCTCACCGATTCACCCTGGTCCGACTGACTGGGACACCGCGCGCGCGATCGAGGACACCGATTTCGACATCGCAGACCTCGAGATCGACGCCGACGAGCTGCGTCAGATCATCGAAGGCGCTCAGACTCAAATGGAGGCACGATGATGCCGAAGCACAAGCCGATGGTGATGACCGGCAACGACCTGCACCACCAGCTTTTTTGTGAAGCCGGACCTTGGTCGAACGGCTGGGAGGAACGCGAGATCGCTGAAAAACTCGGCGTGCCTTTCGACGAAGACACAGACCGCCTGGACGACGACTGCATCATCGACTTCTGGTGGCGCGTCGAATGGCCCGAACACGTCACGGTCGCGCAGTTCGATGCGGACGCAACCTACCACGGACCGTTTTGCACCGAAGAGGAGGCGCGGCGGTGACGACCGAAGAAGACATCGACGATCGAGAACAGTACGAATCCAGCGCGCAGTTCTGGAAGCGCGTGGCACTCGACGACCTGCTTGACGCGCTCAAGTGGCTTTCGCTTGGTAGCGGATACGAAGCCGAGAAAGCATCCGCAAACGCGCATCATTCTGTCAAACGGTTTTATGAAGCCGAGGAGAAGCTGAAGTGACGGATCAAGAGAGATTTCTGCGTGACGAGATCGAGCGAGTGCGGAAGGCGCAGCGCATCAACGAAGCGGAGCTGCGAGGCTGCGGGAACAATACTTACCGACGCGTTCTCGACCGCGCACACGAACTGCGGATGGAGTTGAGTCACCTGCGGACCCGACTCGATGAGGTGACGAAATGATCTGCTGGCTCCGCTCGCTTTACTGGAGTCGCGTCGGAGGCTACCGCGCGACCGGCCACGACTGGAGCTCCGCGGGAGTCTGTCGCACTTGCGGTCGAGGTCGAATCAGGTAGCCTCTTCAAGACATATCGTTCTTACTCCAGCGAGCCCCGGACCTGCCTGCCAGCATCGTTCCGGGGTTTCGCATTTCTGGGGTCCGGCTTATTGCAGCCGCTTCAGCGCGTGCGCGATGAGCAGCAGCCACAAAACACCGATCACGAGCTGCATCGTTGCAGACGGCTCAGGCAATGCGATCGGCTTGCTCCATTCGCTGACGCCTCCAGGGCCGATCGAGCGGCTCCTGATATAAGAAGCCTCGACGTCCGACATCACGCGCGCCTCGAAACAATCGACGCAGCCTTCGACCGGGTTGACGCTGATGACCCAACGCCATTCGTTTCCGGTCTGCGAGAATTGAAACTCCCAAGAATCAACCGCTGCCGCGTTCTCCTGATGCCATCGGACAACGTA
>Ga0070750_10001541_pt1 | contig 12839 bp, 10 predicted proteins | sample VirMetDEL_Nov_24_FD_77013 | JGI IMG/M metagenome (GOLD analysis project Ga0070750, IMG submission 77013) | Aqueous microbial communities from the Delaware River and Bay under freshwater to marine salinity gradient to study organic matter... | ecosystem: Environmental > Aquatic > Marine >...
CACTCTTTACGATCCTATTGTACCATCAGGTGCACAGGCAGTTATGGAGTGGGTTCGTTTACACAAAGAATCTGTTACAGGTAGAGATGGATACTCAGACTTTTACAAGAAAGATGTTACTTTCAACGTATTGGGTCCTGTAGGAGATAAAGTAGAAGAATGGACACTAAAAGGTTCTATGATTCAATCTGCTAACTTTGGTGACATGAACTTTGAAACCAATGAACCTAATGAGATTACATTAACACTAAGATACGATTACGCTATCTTACAATTCTAAGAGGATAATATGAGTTTTTTAAGAGAAATGCTTTCTAGTGATGCTAAAATCTCTAGTAAAAGATTTGTCGGTTTTATGGCTTTCTTTATGCTGATTTGTAGTTGGGGTGCTGATACCTTTTCTGCATTTGAGGTCAAGGATAAGATATTGGAATGTTTTATGTACATTTCAGTAGTTGGACTTGGTGTTACAGCGGCTGAGAAGTTCGGTAAAAAATAGTTATAGTTCAAAACTAAATCATAGGAGTCAAATATGGCTGAAGTCAAATTCCCTACAGAAGTAGTGGATTTGCCGTCAAAGGGATTATTGTATCCAGAAGGTAGCCCTCTATCATCTGGTAAAATAGAAATCAAATACATGACGGCAAGAGAAGAAGATATTCTAACATCTGCTAACCTTATTAAACAAGGTGTGGTGGTTCAAAAATTATTAGAGTCTCTTATTATAGACAAATCAATTAAGGTAGATGATTTACTGATTGGTGATAAAAATGCTGTTTTAATAGCAGCTCGTATTCTTGCTTATGGTAAAGAGTATGAAGTTGAAATATTTGGTAGGAAGGTAGAAGTTGATTTAACTCAATTAAAAGATAACAAGTTAGATGAGAGTATAGTTACAAAAGGAGTTAATGAGTTTGAGTTTGAATTACCCGCTACAAAAAGAAAATTAACTTTTAAAATGCTTGTATCAGGCGATGAAAAAACAATTGATGATGAGGTTAAAGGTTATGAGAAAATACATGGTATTGGATACGAACTAACCACAAGATTAAAACACCAAATTATTTCAGTAGATGGTGATACTAAAAGAGCTAGTATTAACTCTTTTGTAGATAATGAGTTCTTATCAAGAGATTCAATGGCTTTTAGAAATCATATATCTGATATTATGCCAGATGTGGATATGACATCAACTTTTACTGATGAGGATGGAAACGAAAAGGAGTTCACGGTCCCTATGACCGTTACGTTTCTTTGGCCTAACGCCGGAATATAAACCACAAATACACGAACAACTTTTTCAAATAAGTTTTAACTCACAAGGTATGTTCTCTTTTTCAGAGGTATATAACATGCCTATATATCTCCGTACATTCTACTTTAAGAGATTACAAAAACATTTTAAGGATGAAGCTGAAGAGGTCAAGAAAGCTCAACAAAGTAACAAATCATCTATTCCATCTTATAAAAAATGATAAATGTGATATTTATTATTGAATAATTCCACACAAAAATAATCTTATGGAGAACAGAAATGGCTGACAGAGAAGGTTTAATATTTAAATTCTTTGATAAATGGAAAAGAAAACGTTTAAATAGATTCGCAAAACAGTTAGTAAAAGACGATCCTTCCATAGAAAAAAACTTAGATAATTTAGGAAAAGCTTTTTCAGATTTAGAGAGTAAACTAAAAAAGAAGTATCCTGATGCTTATAAGAAAGCTATGGGGAAGTAATAAATGGCTAAAAAAGTTGATAGTAGAGAACAGGTAATAAACTTAAAAAAACAGACTGAAGAGTTAAGAAAACAAAGTGAAGTTATGCGTAGTCATAACGACTACTCTAAGTCATATACTCAGTCTCTTGAAAAGGGTAGATCTATTCTCAAAGATATAACTGGTTTACAAAGTGACCAAGCACAGATTTCAAAAAATACTCAAAGTATTGAGAAGAATATAAGCGCTCTTTTCGCAAAAAAAGAAAAGAGTGAAGCACTAATAAATAGTCTAAAGATAAGTCAATACTCTAATAGTAAAAAATTAACATCAGAAGCAAAAAACTTTTCTGGTCTTACCGATAGATTTTTGAAAGGTGAAGTAGAGTTGGATGAACTTTACAGAGCTAGAGAACAATTTATTGGAACAGACTTTTACAACACACTCGAAGAGTTAATTGAACTTATGGAAAAGTCCCCAAACTTATCAGAAAAATTAAGTTTAGAGGCTGATGCTCAAAAGAAGATAGACGATTTTAGAAAAAAGGTAAAAGAAACTTCAGCTTTTCTAAGTAGTCCAAAGGCTATGGGAGTAGCTGCTGTAGGATTACTGGTTCAACAGATGGGTGATTTTGCTAGTAAGGCTTTTGAAGCTAGACAATCTTTAGGAACAACAGCAGTTGAGTCAGCTAGAGTAGCTGGTAATCTAAAAGTAGCTGGGTTAGCTGCTAAAGCTGTTGGTGGTAGTTCAGAACAAGCTGAAGCAGCTGTAATGTCATTGGTTGATGAGTTTGGTTCTGTATCCGTTATAAGTGCTGGTGTATCAAAACAATTAGGTTTGGTAACAGGTCAGTTTGGTTTAAGTGGAGACAATGCTGGTAAGTTATTAAAACAAATGCAGGCTATAAATGGTTCTTCAATAGAAACCAATCTAAATCTAATAAGTTCTGTTGGTGAACTTGCAAGAGCTGAAGGAGTTGCGCCTGCTAAAGTTCTAAACGACATAGCTGGAGATACGGAGACATTTGCTAAGTTCGCAAAAGATGGTGGAAAAAATATAGGTGCAGCTGCTATTCAAGCTGCTAAGTTAGGTTTAAATATGTCTACAGTAGCCGGTATAGCTGAAAATCTATTAGACTTTGAGAGTTCGATAGAAAAGTAGATGGAAGCATCTGTTCTATTGGGTAGACAACTTAACTTAGATAAAGCTAGAGAGTTGTCCTTAATGGGAGACTTAGAAGGTTTACAAAAAGAAGTATTAAAACAAGTTGGTTCAGAAGCTGATTTTAACGCTATGAATGTGATGCAAAGAAAAGCTCTTGCTGATGCTATCGGTGTTAGTGTTGCCGACTTAGGTAAGATGGTAGCTGGTGAACAAACATCAGCACAGGCAGCAGCTGATAAGGTTAAAGCTCAAGAGAAATCATTAAAATTACAAGAAAAAGCTTCTTACGCAGCTTTAGTGACAGCAGCTGCACAAATCGGTGCAAGTTTTGGAAAATTTGGTCCAGTTGGATTTGCACTAGCCATACCCGCAATTATGAAGTTATATTCTTTAGCAAAAGGAGCTCCAAAAGCTCAAACCGGTGGTGTAGTAAGAGAAACCGGTATGGCTGTAGTGCACAAAGGTGAGACGATAGCTGGAACTCAGTTTGGTGGTAGAGAAAGTAATAACTTACTAAAAGAATTAATTAAACAAAACTCAACCTTAATGGGTAGACTAACAAACAAAGTTGGTGAAATGGCATTAGGTTCATAGGAGATAAGAAGTGGCTTTAGAAGACTTAGTATCAGACTTATCTAATTTCAAAGGACAATCTCAGTACGATGATTTAGATGGTCAGATAAAAAATGGTGTGGATTTTATTCCTAATACGGATGCTCCTGGTTTTACTCCTAAAACAGATTTAGAGTCTTTATACAATAAAGTTAAAGATGGTACAGTGGTTGCTCCAAACTCTGGAGTGGTATCTAATGAGAAAACAAGAAATCCTTATGGTGCACAAGGAGAGTATCTTGTTGCTAACGGAATAGGTATAGCAAATCCATCTCATATAATAAGTGGTGATAATATCTTGGGAGTCAAGGTACAACCACAATTCGTAACAGACTTTATGACCACACCATTAGCTGATTACAATAGTAGATTTTCACTATCCACACCTTTGGGTGCAGGAACTAAAACACTTAAAGTTAGAAAAGAGTCTTTTAGAACAGTAGAGGGTGAATCTCCATTTGATAAATTTATAAAACCATTTTCTGTAGAAACAACAAAAAACATTTACGGAGATAGCGACTATATAAAAGATTTATTTGAGTTTAGAAAAGATGGTAGGGATACATTTAAAAACGTTCCAAATGGAGTGGATGGTAATGGTTTATTTAGTACTGCTGATTTTAGAAAGGTAGCTAACAAAGGCCCATTTGATGGTAACAACACTCATCCAATTATATTAAGAAAGCCGGGTTCAAATTGGGACAGTGTTCTATCAGAAACACCTGGATTAGGTGGAACGATAGGTGGTGTTTTACAAGGTGCTTTAAGCGTATTTGGTTTACTAACAAAGAGTTCAAGAAATATTGCTGATAAAGCTAGAATAGGTACTTATTTGTTATCAGATCCTGGTAAATTATTTATTGCTAAACAATTTGGTATGCAATTACTTAATCCTACAATAGAAAGTAAGATATACAATCCTCTTTCTACTTTAGGTATAGCTGGAGCAAATAGTTTACTGGATGGAGATGTAAGGGGATTATTACAGGCAGCTGCTTCTTTTATCTTACCTGTAAGTCATGTAGAAAGACATTTAGGTGGTGGTAGATATGAGGATATAATGCCGTTAAGAGAATTGCCTGCTATGGCAAAACTTTTACTACCTGGCGCAATAAAAAGTGTAATTCCTGATAATGGCTTTGATACAAAAGCTAAATATGGTTTTGGTAGTAGACTTGCTTTACAAAGTAATCCTGAAATAATACCAGAAGTATCAGCATACGGTTACACCATTGGTGGAAAAGATTTAGGAACTTCTTTACTTTTTATGAATCCTAATAAATATTTATTCCCAATTTCATCTGCTCCTAAAAGTATTGGTCCTGATGGTAGTATTTCATTTTTAGGTGGTCCTAGATTTGCTGCTGTGGATGCTGATAGAGCTGAAAATACACAAAAAATAGGAAATACTCATGGTGGTGTTACTTTCAATGACGCAGCTTCAAATAATTTTGGTAGAGCAGCAAATGGTACTGGTGATAGAACAAGATTTCATACATCAACATATTCTGAACTAAGAAGAGAAAACAGATATGAGAAAGATATTAAAACATCAGCAGTAAACCAAAATACACATATGCAAAATACTGAAGAAAGAAGAAAAGAGTATAAAAAGATAAATGATAATATAGGTAATCCTGGAGGAACTACTTTTTCAACAACAAATGGTACAGGAATAGTTGTTAATGAAATACTTGGTGGTGGTGTAAAAAGAGGACAAGGCCCTAGTACAATATCAAGTGCTGTAGATAAAGTTAACATTATTCCATATGGTAGTGATGGTAATGGGGACATACCTACCGATCATCAAAGTACAAAAGATTTTATTAAATTTAGGTTCTTTGATGTGGTGAACAAAAAGTTCATTATATTTAGAGCTATTTTAGAAGGCATAACAGATACCATTACGCCGGAGTATAGTGAGGAAAGATATATTGGTAGGCCTGATAAACTATTTACATATCAAGGTGTTGATAGAAGTTTATCGTTTACTTTTAGTATCTATCCCAAAACAAAACAAGAGTTGCCAGTTTTGATGGAGAAATTAAATTACTTAATAGGGTTGTGTTATCCATCATTTACAACAGGTGACAGAATGGTTACACCATTTATAGATTTAACATTAGGTGATATGTTTGTGAGTACTCCTGGTATTTTGAGTTCTCTAACAGTTACTGTTGAGGAGCAAAGCACATGGGAAATAACCGATGGTTTACAATTTCCACATTTTATAAAAGCTGCATGTGAGTTTAGACATATTGGTAAGCATGTTCCTGTATCAACAGGTAGACATTATGATTTACCATTTGGGTTAGATGACGCAAGACAAAAACAAATTGATAGATTTACAAGCGATAAAGCATTTGGATTTAATCAGTATCCAAGTAGAAAAGAAGATTTTAGAAAAGAAATATTTGGTTCTTTAGGACAACCAAACGAATAGGGTAAGTTATGAGATACAAAAGTAATGTAATAAAAAAAGATAGAAACAATGTCAGATACTATAAACCAAGAATAGTACCTAACATACCTATAAAAGATAGTGATATTTTTATTTATCCATTATATGGTGATAGGTTTGATACATTAGCTCAAAGGTATTATGAAGACTCTAATCTTTGGTGGATTATTGCTAAAGCTAATGAAATCGGTAACGGTAAAATAGCTCCAAATCCTGAAAAAAAACTTAGAATACCAACAGAGATAGATGATATATTAGAATCAATAAACAAAGCTAATTAAATATGTATACAAAGTTTATATCAAAACCCATTCAAGAAAAGTTGAAAGCTAAAGAACGAGCGCTCGCACGTTTAGGTAAACCATCACAACAACAACAGAATGACGACTCTTTGGAGCTAAAAGATTTAGCAAGTAGAACAATTTTCGTGAGAATGTGTTCTAACAAATCTAAAGTTCCAAATATATTAATATCAGGTGGTGAACACAACGAAAGGGGTATACCTTTAGGATTTGGAGATTCCTATAAAGATAGAACAGGTAATGTAGACGAAGAAGGTAATCCTATAGATAATTCTGGCATAAAAGCAGTGCCTGGTGTAAAGGATATTAGTGTTGAGTATAAAGGTGGATTTAAAGCTATTAGAGAGTGTACAATAAATTGGACTGTACCTGCTATAGAAGATTTAGATAGATTAACACCATACTTTTTAACTGTTGGTAAGACAGTTGTTGTAGATTGGGGTTGGGTAAATGCTAATAAAAAGAGTTTAAGGCAACAGATTGGTGTCGAACCTTTTATTCAAAGAAATATAGATGTTGCGAATAACACTGTAAACTATTCCGTTGACCAAGAGATATTTACAAATCCCCAACAAAGAGTTATAGAGGCTGGTGGTGATTATGATGCAATAGGTGGAAGGATAAAAAACTTTAATTATACTCTAAGAGAAGATGGTGGGTTTGATTGTATAACCACTATTACCGCTCTAGGTGCAGCCCTTTTCCATAAACCAGTAGATGTTAGTGGTGATAAACAAGGAACAAGAAAGTCTAAGAAAGATAATAGTCCTGTATTCACACCACCTGATACTTTGATTAATTTTTTACTTAATTTAAAGAATGTGCTTAAATACGATGTATTGGGTATAGAAAAAGACAGAGAATTTGAATCATTATACGAATTATCTAAAGGGGAAAGAGGATTGTATAGTAGTGCTGTTTACCATACAAGCTACTCACTTAGTGGTAAGAAAAAATTCGCTGTATCAAAAAATTTTTCTTGTATAATAGTTAATGATTCTAAAAATCCTGATGTTATTTTAACTGTTCATCCAGAAGGAAAAACTGATATTTTCGTGACTTGGGGATATTTTGAAGACCAAATATTAAACAGATACTTATCTTACAGTGGTGGTTCAGAAGATGGTTCTGGAATAAAAATGACTATGAGAAGTACAGATACAATTTTAGATGCAGAAGGAAAGGCTATTTCTACTGAAGATTTAGATGGAGCTATTATTGAAAGATATGGTGTGAATTTAGACATACCATCTGACGATTATAACTCCACATTAAAACAGACTACTCTAATTAGATATCCGTCTTTACTTTATCCTACAGACCCAATGAAGTTTTTTATTTTAGAGACAAACTCATTGATTGTCGCTACTGATAAGAAAACAGGAGCTATTAGTGAAGAGGGTTTGAAAACATCTTTTTTCAAAGAGAAACTTCAGGCTGCAGGGGATGTCAAAAAAAGAATTAAAGAGTTTTTACACGCTTTTTTAGATATGGGATTTCAAAACAAAGCTGACTTTTCTTCTAAATCATTTAATGCACAGAACATTGGAACTCGTGGTAAAGGTAAACTTAGAAATATATACGTTAATATAAAAGAGATACAGAGAGCATTTGGTATAACTAATGCCGATTCTAATGATACGACTAAAAATAATGTGAGTCCACCTGGAACCATCGGCGCAGCTATGACAAATCTTCTTAATGAACTTAATGGTAATTTTCATAATTGTTGGGATTTTGATTTAGCGGTTGACCAATACGATTCGACAAATATAAAAGTTGTAGATAAATCCGATACAAATACTGATAACCCTAAATACACAACTTATGAGGGCGGGGTAGATGATAAAGAGGGTAGGAACAGTCACAAGGTTCAAGACTTGGGTTTATTTAAGTTTCCATCATTTAAGATAGGCAGTATAGTCAAGACACAGAATTTAGAATTTAAGATTCCTGACGCACAAGCAATCACGATACTATATGGTTCTAATAAAGAAAAAGGACAAAGTGATTCCTCTGCTAAATCACGATTGGATAAACTCTTTAGGTTGGATAAAGTAGATACTGATAAAGATCCTTACGCAGATAAATTTTTAGAAAGTTTGGAAACATCAAACTTTAAGGTAGAAGATAAAGTTATAGGTGAAGCTACCCAGAGTATAGTTGTTAGTAGACGGGTGGGTAGTTATCAATCGGATGAAAATTCAAAAATTGTTGAGGGAGAAGGTATATCTCTGAATATCAAAGAATCTCCGTATGAGTGGAAACGATACTTACCTGATGTTGAAAAGACTGATAAACCCGATTCTAATCCAAAAACAACAACTAATTATGAAGTAGACGATTTTGGTAATCTTAAATATGTGACTAGAAAAATAACGAAAGACGGAAAAAATCCCATACATTTATCTCGCGATAATACTTTCTATAGTTACGATACAACAAACAAAACATTAGTATTAGAATCAAATGCACAAGGTGCTTTAAATAGTTACATAAATGCTAGTTCACCGACTGCTGAGTACGATGTCAACTCTTTGATACCAGCAGATTTAACTTTAGAAATAGATGGTACAGGAGGTATAATACCAGGTGACATAATTCAAACCGACTACATACAGAACAAATATAAAGCTTCCATCTCATTTACAGACTTAAAAGGAAAAAGAACAGACGCAGGTCCTTTGACTTATTTTCAGCTATTCGGAGTTACTCAAAAGATAGACCCGAGTGGTTGGAAGACAGAACTAACAAGTAAAATGAGAATCAATTATATAAATGATGGTATAGACTTAGAGTACAAAGTTCCTGTTGATAATCCCCTTAATCCCAAAACATCCACAATCCAAAATTCAGACGAACCTGAAAGACCATTTATTTCAATACCAATAGAAGAAGAGGATATAGTAGGTGACCAAGTACTAGATGATTTAGATTTTGAAGATATTCCGGAGTTTCAAGAAATACCAGCTCCTGTGAGTAGACCAAACATACCAGTTCCTATTGATGATGAGGACATTGCAGATGACGTTGAATTAGAAGATTTAGACTTTGATGAAATACCACCTTGGATACCACCACCTTACCCATCTACATTATCTTTGAGAAGAGCTAAAATTGAAATAGAAAACCAACCGGAGAGAGTTCCTGATGAGTCTCCACCTGATGTTCCACTAATTCCTGTAGGTGGTATGTTATCATCTGAAGATATAAATGCTCTTATAGCACAAGGACTTGAAAGTAGTAATATATCAGGCAACAGTACAGACTTAGTAGAGTACCCACCTGAACCAGACCCAAGAGCTGAACCAGCTCTACCATCTCAACCGATAAGAAGAGGTGGGGATTATGGTAATCTAGATCCATTATCTTTACTTGACCAGATAAAGTCACAGAAGATTATATATGTTCAACCAGCTCCTGAGCTAACCAATGAAACTGGAGAAGTTCAGAAACCACAAAGGTTTGAAGCACCACAAGTAGAAGAGCTTAACTTTGAAAGTCCTGTTGAGGCTACGATTGCTGTAAATGAAAATATTAAGAAAGAGTTACCAAAGGAGATAGTGGTTGCAACTCCACAAGAGTTGAACTTCATCGAAAAGAAGTCTACATACAACTTCAGTCTTGACCATAATCGAATACTTTACAATCTAAGAGAGGATTGGAGACCTTTATACAAAAAAACTAATGGTAGTTTGACCGGTGCTAGATTTTCAGGTAAAGGTGAGGATAGGGTTGAGAATACATTGGTCAGAAGTGGACAACCAAAAGAGATAAGACAAGCTTATTGGGATGCTTACATTGAAGGTAAGAATGAAAGTGGTAAATCACAAACTAAATTTGTGGATAAGGATAATTTTACAATATTTCCTCCTGTACAACCAACAGGTGATTTATTAAGAAGAGAAAGAGATACTTATTGGTATGGGGAGTGGAATCCAGGATACACACCACCATCATAGGAGATAAAGAATGAGTGTTCAACTACAAGAATTTTTAGAAAAAAGAAGTAATAAGCTACCAAGAGTATCTCCTGCTATATCTGCTATACACGAAAATACGGACAGAGTAGAAAAGAATAAGGTTGCTAAAGAGAAAGAATTTTACTCTAAAAGAGGAAAGTATATTTCAAAAGGATCTCTTTATCATGTACACTATACAAAAGATTTAGAGGTTCACTATATGACTGGTGGAGAACACAACGAAAGAACTCAGTTGATATTTAGAAAGAGTATTTTTGATAGCGACTTTGATTACTACAATACTTTAAACAAACAAGAGGTTGTACAATTAAAATCAACATCTAAACCACCAACCGAAGATGATTACAAGAATGGTACGATGACTAGATACTTTGCTAAAAAAGCTAACGATACAAGGTCACCAGCATTCGAAGTTTCAGAAGATGATTTTGAATCATCACCTATGTACAACTTTGTATCATTACGCTGGTATATTAGAGGAAATAAGATTAGGGTTACTAAGTCAAATCAGAGAGAAATAAAGGTGGCTTCAATAAAGATACCTAACATTGGTAAGTTGCTACCTATTCTACAATACTATCGTTCAGATTCTAAAGTTGGTGTTAGACAATCGATAATCGATAGGTTAGGAATAACAAGTGAACAAGGAGAGGCTCAACAAGAAACTACCACAACAACACAAACAACAACTACTCCAAAAACTAATACACAACAAAACGCACCAACTGGTACTCCACCAGAAGTAATAACGCGTGGGGCTTACGGTGCTGGTAATTAATTTACATTTTGGGTTATCTATATAATACTTATATACAAATAGAGGTTACATATGAAAAGTAAAGTTTTAGACAAAGGCTTTATTGAGGTTATTGATTCGTTAGGAAACGATTTAACAGTCGTCAATTCAGCTAGAGTATCATTCGGTAAAAGAAAAACAAAGTTCGATAAGTCAGACGAAAGACTTGTTCGTTATCTTGCTAAACACAAACACTATTCACCATTCAGACATTTACAAGTTCAGTTCCATTTAAAAGCACCTGAGTTCGTGATGAGACAATGGTATAAACATGTAGTTGGGATAGAGACTACATCTAATAGTTCTACTAAAGACCATGCTTGGAATGAAATAAGTGGAAGATATGTTGAGTATGATGAGTTTTACGAACCAACCATTTACAGAAAACAATCTGATGATAACAAACAAGCATCAGAAGGTCAGTTTGAAGGTCAGTCTGAAATAGCAATAGCTGCTAATTGGAAACAAGCACATAGTATGACTTTGACTGCTTACAAAAATATGATAGATGCTGGTATGGCTAAAGAACAAGCTCGTTGTATATTACCACTTACATTATACACAGAGGTATATTGGACAGCTTCCTTTCAGGCCGTAATGAATTTTATTGAGTTGAGAAACGAAAAGACTGCACAGATAGAGATACAAGATTATGCTAAGGTTCTATTAGATTTAATGTTAGAGGTTTATCCGATGACAACTAAACTATGGGCTGAGGCACACGATTGGTTATAGTAGAAACAAAGAAAGAGTATAGAAAGTTTGCTAGGATATTCAGTAAAGAGGATTCCATAGTTATACCAATCGAATGTGATTTTAATAAACATCCAAGAAGTACTAGATTGTGTATACTCTATGTAAAAACTATAGATAAAGATTCCAAAGAATATATCCTACCATTTAGACATTCAGATACTCTTAACTTAGAAGAGCATATCATTGATAGTCTTTGGACTCCCAAAAATGTTTACACTCACGATAAGAAGAAGCTACTACATTTCTTTGATTGGAAGAACACACACGATGTACAGATGAATCATTACTTAGAAAAGAACGAACCATTGTCTATAGATGATATATTGACAAATGCACATGAATACTTTTATAGAAAGTATTATGGTAAGTCTAACATAAATTGTGTGATACCTATCATGAAGCATTTAGAATGGTGTAGGAAAGTGGTAGAGGTTCTAAAGGTAGCTGGTATCATTGGACTGAAAGAAACTCAATCGGTGTATAACATTTATAATGAGGATGTATTGGAGAACCTACAAAAGATAGAATCAAATGGATTACAGACTGTAGATGGTATGGTATATTCAGAATACAATCCTTACACCGCTACAGGCCGCCCATCAAATAGATTCGGTGGTTTAAACTTTGCTGCTCTTAATAAGAAGGATGGTAGTAGAAAGAAGTTTGTAAGTAGATATGGTAAAGAGGGTATGTTGGTAGAGATGGATTATGATGCTTATCATCTAAGATTGATCGGTGAGGTAGTAGACTATCAGTTTCCAAAGGGTTCGGTACATAATCATATGGCTAAATTATATGATACCGATTATGACGAAGCAAAGTCTTTATCATTTCAGTTTTTGTATGGTCATATACCTGATGAGGTGATAAAAACCAATCCGTTTTTCGCTAAAGTTCAAGTATATATAGATGAGGTTTGGAGTCAATATAAATCAATGAATTTCATAGAATCTGATATTTATAATAAGAGAATATATAAGAAAAATCTGTCTGATATGAACAAAAATAAGGTATTTAACTATCTTATACAGTTAATGGAAACAGAGAATAA
>Ga0070750_10001553_pt1 | contig 12795 bp, 13 predicted proteins | sample VirMetDEL_Nov_24_FD_77013 | JGI IMG/M metagenome (GOLD analysis project Ga0070750, IMG submission 77013) | Aqueous microbial communities from the Delaware River and Bay under freshwater to marine salinity gradient to study organic matter... | ecosystem: Environmental > Aquatic > Marine >...
AAGGCATTACTTCAAGAACCTCAGATCGCTTTACTACTTCCGTCTTCGCCGCCATGAGACTAGACATAAACTCCTCGAAGGGGATTTCTGGATACTCCCCATGATTAACAACCATAATCCTAGCTAAGACGGATTCAAATTCCGTGAGTGTGATTCCCTGTCCCGCAGAACATAAGCGCTGAATTTCTTCCTCTGTAAATTCAGGCTCCTCATCTATCTTAGTGGCTTCTTTTGTCCAGCCGATCACATTCTCGTAAACTTCCTTTAGTTCTATTAAATCAGGTATTTCAAAATCCAATACATGAACCTCATCCTTGAGAACGTCTGGAACTGTATAAGTATCCGAGACAACCAAAACTATTCTAGTGAGCGTATCTCGTAGCTCGTTAGAATACTTTCTGATCCACTGGTTAATAGGAGGCATCTTTCCTCCCAAGAGGTGGTCAACTCCCTCCATCACGAATATCCCACCCTCATCTTGGCTGGAGTAGTGGTTGGAATCCGTAATACAGGAGAACGCTTTATTAGGTTCTATGGTCCCAGATTTAGGGGGATGAAATTCAATCTCACGGTCCCTTTCATAGTGAGCTTCCTCCGAGTCTGGTTGTACCACCTTTTTCCCAAAATCACAGGCTTTCCATCCCGCTAGGATGTCCCAGACCTCCATGTGCTTCTCCTCGCTTAGAGCGAGTTCGTAAATCGCTTGGATAGCTCGACTAGGCTCTCTGGTCCTAGTGACTATTACGCTCACCGCAGCGCGATGTAACGTGCTTAACTCTTCTTTGTACTTATTAGTAGTGTTCATAATTTTGAAATCTCCCTTTTATCTTTGGAGGGCTTACTTATTTCAGGGTAAAGATTTTTTGTCAAGTATTATTTGAAGAAAATTTAAAGGCTCCCCCGAAGAGGAGCCAAAGCTCTTTAAAAATTAGTCCTGCTCGATTCTCCAGTTACCCAAAGCCTCAATTACCATAGACCCATCCTGATAGGTGGAAATCGCACCCTTCTTAGTGAGTGAGGAGATAACTCCTGACAGTCGCTTTCCGAAGATCCCAGCCTCCTCAATGAGGTATAACCAGCAGATATTTCTCTCTCCATCTGATCCCTCTTGGACTCGTGCAAGAACTTTTTTTTCAAGTTCTGTTAATGTGATTTGTGTTTCTGTGTTTTGATTCATACCCTCACTCTACGGTTAAAACTTTTTTCGTCAAGTTTTATTTTCAGAAAAGTGAAAGTTTTTTTGAAACCAGTTTCAAAATTTGTCTAAAAACAAGAAACCCCGTCCGATTAAGGACGAGGTTCTATTGGTAGGTATAATCAGGAGACCTCGCTGTTTAGCGAAGGAAGTTTCAATGGCTAATGACAAGCAAGGGGTTTCTTACTCTAACTCTAGCCTTCGCTATACGGGATGCCCCCAACCTATGTTAAATTTATCCAGTCAGGAATTTTAGCAGTGCTTGAAGAATGCCCAAATCAGTCCCAGCAGTGTACGTACAGAGGACTACTCCAAATATCTTGATCTGCCGAGATAGGTTACGCTGATTCTCTAATACACCTGGTTCGTGGCCTTTACCTTGCAGCATATCTTTAATGTCTTCAATATCCTTATCCTGCCTATTCTGGTGTCGCGTTGAATTACCTAACTCAGAATCAAAATGCTCTTTGAAGTGCTGTAGCTCCATACTGTGCTTAAGTGAGTCTGCTTCTAGCCTCGTTATGCGTGCTTCTTCTTCTGGTTCTAGCATATAAATATCCCCCTAGTAGTAAAGTTTTAGACAACATACTGATAGAGGGACTTATTAAAAGCATATTACTAGGTAGTTTCACCAATTAGGCTCCACTTAATCATTTTTTACCATTTGTAAAAATATCTATTTAATGGATTACCAGAACTATTATAGGTCAAACCACCCAGATGCGTTAACATTGATGGTGATATTATTCCCGCTAGGAGTCTGGCTTAAGCCATCATAATAGCCTATCAGGTTATCCGAAGTGACATCATAGAGGACGACTGCTTCAAACTGATCTCCAGTAACGGAGGGTAATACAGGGTCATCCGAATCGAAATTGCCGCTAGTGGACACTGCCTTCCCTGCTAGGTTTCCAGTAACAGCTACCCTAGCCGCTACGGTGAGATCGGTTAGCCCTTCGTGTGAAGCGCTAAAAGTATAATCAGCAGTATCTACTGCATAAGCGACTAGATCGTCACTTAGGAGATTAATTTCGCCTCTAAGCATTGCTGCCTTGGCGGTATCATATAGTGCATTAGCCATAATTTATTTTGGTTGGTAGATTAGTTTAAACGTGATTAAAGTTATGTGGATAGCAAGCCCCTAACGTCTTCTCCCTACGGAGGCTCTACTTTTATAGGGGAGTGTGCCTTGTCCTACTGGCCCAGATATAGTCTGAGTGATCGTATAAGTTCTAGGGATCGGGTCGCACTGAGTTTTCAACGTGGCGTTAAGCCCTGCCAAATCCGCTATATAGGGATCTTGATGCGCTTGATATGTGGCCCCTCTCATCGTGTTATCGTTTTGATAAGATAGCGATGAGCTATTGACCTGCCTAACGGTATTATCATCCGCTGGATGGGCTAAATCAGCTCCCGTCACAGGGTCCATACCTTGAAGGTTACGGTAAGCTACCAATGCCCCTTGCACCTGCTCCCATACGGGACCAACAGTTAGATCGAACATATTCCAGCCTGCCGCGAGTTCAGTGTGCGTCTTAGTTCCTATGACTGCTCCACCACATCGAATCTCATACGTCCCTGCATCCAGTCCTTGGATAGTCATGGAGAAGTCCATCCAGTTAGCCACCGCAGGAAATAGAGCGGCTGCGTTAGCTCTACCCATCTCGTCGATTGCCCAAGGAAGCGACTCATCTAATCTGTCGAATGTTCCTCCAGTAGCAGTCAAATCAAGACTTGAGATCGCACACTTCCCACTCGAAATTTCAGAATTCGTAGCCGCATTTAGTGTGCATTCAGAGACAAGCGTTTCCGCTCCGAGTTGCGTAAGCAAAGCCCATGCTAATGGGATATGTCCCGCAGGACCGGGATGAAGTAGAGGATCACCTGCTGCCTGCCTCTGATTGATCCCTTCATTCCACTGCTGAATATCTATGGCATTGTCCCAGTTAGCTTGCCAAGTAGCTCCTATAATATCCCATGAATGAGCATGCAGCAGATCTCCTCCGGGATTTTCAGCCACAAGTTCCGCCTCCGCATCTTGCCTCGCCTCTATCGACTTACCATCGCTGAGGGATTGCTTTGGATACACCCCTAGAATAACGAACTTTCTAGTATAGGGGCTGTCCATCCAATCATCAAAATAGCTTTGGAAAAGCGTCTTATGCTCAGCAACGGAAATGTCCCCATTATGTCCATGCATTGAAAACACGACATCAGGGTCAAAAATATTGCCGTATCTTTCGAAATAAGACTCTACAGGATATACCGCTGACGCTTGATCCCTAGCCCAAGTATCGAGTGCAGACCCACTGCGGCCCAAACAAAACACATCCAAGTCTAGATCTGGATACATCAGGTGAAACCACAAGGCCATGTAGTGGGAGTACATATACGCCGTGGTGCTGGAGTCGCCCGTAAATTGAAGTTTAGAGCCGCTTACTAATCCTAGTGTGTCCTTTAAAGCCATTATGCAGGTTCGCTGGTTCCAACCATAATATCGTCATAGATTATGTCTGTGTCAGGAGCGCGGATCTCTAGCACCTTCATGCCGTCCTCACGCCCTCCATCTGTAGCGGAAGCATCTGCTGGTCCCGAATGGTCGTAACCGCCTGTATTCAACCAGAGGTGAACCTCCCCATCGAGAGCCGTGTCAGTGGATTCAGGCACATAATGGATTGTCACATAGTATGTTGTATCTGGCAGAAAACTACTCGATGCAGTATCCACCTTAGTGCCTGCTTCAACCGTTAATCCTTGCTGTATCCGTAACCTCTGGAAACCTCCTGCTTGAGCCTCCAAATGCCAAACGCAATCGCCAAATGCTGTTCCGTTTGCATTGTATGCTCGAATCAACGGATCATCGGCACCAGTGGTATTGCATCGAATACGGAATTGAATCCATACCTCCCCTTGCTCCGACCCAAGATCGTACTGAATCGCTCCATCTCCAACCTGACCGAATAAGGAGGACGATCCTTCAAGGGGAGCGCCTGTGCCGCTATAGTTATCATCCCAATCTCCAGTCGATCCCGACCAACTTCCTCCGAATCCTGCTCCGTTGAACTTCTCGTCCATCAGGAGACCTCCAGACGTGTTATTAGTCACTGCCTGATCGGTGAAGCTCGCAAGCTCATTGCCTGATTGATCTTCCAGACCGTTAGTGGGCTGAACAAAATCCAAATTCAAGGTGTCTCCAGCTTCTGCCGCATTATTCAGCGTATATAGCAACGTATTACTCCCTAAGCCGCTTGAGTAGGACATCGCGATATTGTCGCCAGCGGTTAGGCCGTCCATATCGAACGTGCCTGTTCCAGCTCCCCCATCAAAAATAGGGACATTGAAAACTAGTGTAACTGCTGTCCCATCCACATCCGCCGAAGTCAATACTGGGACTAGAGTAGAGTTATTCGTTACGGCCATATCGACGATACTGGCTAGGTCGTTCCCCGCCGTATCCTCAATCCCATTTCCGGGCTGAACATAGTCGAGCGTCACAGTCTCTCCGAGCATTACAGGATCTTCCAACGTGTATGTAAGAGTGGTAGATCCTCCACCTGTAGGTGATCCTACAGTCAAAAGATTGTCTCCAGAAGCAGCTCCATCTAAATCGAATCCGTCGGGGCCTCCTACTCCTTCATCCACATTCTCATCAAATGCTAAGGTTAAGGTAAGCCCGTCCGATTCGATTGTGGCCGTATTCAAGGTAGGGGCTGTAACGTCACCTCCTGTACTATTAGTGACTGCCGCATCAGTAAAGCTTTCTAAATCATTTCCAGAAGTATCCTCGATACCATCTCCGGGCTGAACATAATCTAGGTTCAAAGTATCTCCCGCATTCGCCGCAGCGGAAAGAGTGAAAATCAGCGTATTAGAACCCGAGCCGCTTGAGTAAGTCGCCGCCAGATTATCTCCCGCAGTCGCTCCATCAACATCGAACCCGCCGGAGCCTCCTACTCCCACGTTGACAGCCTTATTGAATACGAGGGTCAGGGTAGTTCCATCGACATCCGCGCTAGATAGCGTAGGCGCTCCAGATTGAAGGGCATCGACTGCCGCAGCCAATTGCTGTAATGCCGCTTCCACGTTATCGGTTCCGAACCAGCCTCCCGCATCCACCAATGTTACTGAAGCGGCATCGAATGTTCCCTTAGCCGAATCAGCCAATAGCCAAGATCCTGACGTGTATAGCCACGATAGCTCATGGGTGCCTTGAGTCAGCGTTATAGTGGTGAATGCTCCGTCTTGCCCTATTCTGTTAGAGGATGGTATGGTCAAGTCCACACTAGCTACGCTAACTGTGGCCAGTAGTCTCAACTCGCTGCCCTGAACGGTGACTCCCGCAAAGGTTATCGCCCTATTAGCCGCGAATGTGTCTCTGGCAGACTCCCCTACATTTATCACAGTGCCTCCAGATAAATCTACGGGAGTTAGAGTGGATTTCTTCGCGGATAGTTCCGCGTTCGTATCCGCTGGAGTATTACTTATTTTACTTGTCTGAGCTGCGGTCAGACTCCCTCCTGATATGACTTTTGCTGATCCCATAATGCTATCTCCTGTATTACTGGCTATCGGTTATCTCCACACCGCCAGCCTCTAATGCTTCTGTAGTCTTCTCGTATTCTATTATGCCGAGAATGCTGAACTTAACTGTACGGTTGGCTATATTCAAATTGTCGAAACGAGTTGCCGCGCAACCCGTGAAAAAAAGTAGAACTATAAGAAGTAGAAGGACACGTTTCATAGTAGATATATTTAGGGTTGAATTTAAACTGCGTATTTAGTCTCCATCTCGTTGCGTTGGGCTGTGAAATTATCTAATACAGATGGCCCACTGGCGAATCGCATCTCTACGAAATTGAACAGCTGATGTAAACCAGCCGCATCGCCGCCGATTCTGAAAAGATCGGTCAAGGTCATGGTGCCATAAGCTCCCCCGCTTTTATTTATCGTCCCTTCGTTTGCGCCGTTAACCCATGTGATTTGCTGTAAAGCTGTCGCCCCCGTTCTCTCCACGGAAAATGCGAATACGTAGGGATTATTTGCCGAGAATACATTATTAGCCAAACCAGCATCAGCTGTACTAGTATCGTTCGTAGTGGAGTAGCGCAGGTCGTCATTAGTTCTTTGCGTAAGCTTCCACCCCGCGCCGCGCGTGACGCCTCCCCCTTCTGAGGATGCCGAGGCTAAACACCTGTTGCTGGTCGCGCCCGATGGATAGTGGAGCGCCAGAATCAGGTAGAAATCGTCATCGTTAATCGCGGGAGCGTTAAACGCGCTTTCCAATACATCATCAACTCCGTCAAAGGCGACGGATGTGTATCCATTAACAGCCGTACCTGTGTAGAGGGGACGCGCGGAGCCTGTCGCGCTGACATGGTTATTATTTCCAGATATATCCTGTATCTGGTCTACGCTCGATCCTGTTAATGACAAGTTGCCAGAATCGCTGGCATCAATGACGATCTGGGTTCCTGCGGGAAAACTTGGAAGTCCTGCGGTATGGTGCTTACGCCTGTTCGATAGGTATCCCATTACTCTCCATAGTATTCTATTAGAACTTCCCGCAGCAGCTTCTGAACTTGAGCGCTCGTGGCTGTTCCCGCATCTAGCGCAGGGTAGAATGATTTTATCGTAGCTACCCTATCCCGCTCAGCCTCTTCGTCTGGAGTCAAAGCAATCACCTCCAAAGTTCTGAGAACTTGCGTAGGATCTCCTATAGGGTCCACATTATATTCCCAATCCCCATATCGGTGATCGTTATCGGGCAATGCGGGATCGGTCCCTCGAACTACAGGGACCACTCTAAACTCCTTTGGAGCAGGTCCGAATTTATTGGATATGTTAGAAGGATCGTCCACATTCATTTGGCCGACTATCGCAAAATCCGAATTTCTTATTTTAGCGTACCAAGGCATATTAGAATCCTCCTGTCTCTATAATGGTTTTAGTGTATTCGATCTGAATATTCTTCAACTGAGCATCTACGCCCAAACTATCTGTGCCATCAACATTTCTGCTGATGTTCAAGGCTACCAACTTGCCGCCAGCAGGACTATTCTGAACGGTAAGCGCGGGAGATAGGGAGAGTTCTTCCTGATTAGCTCCCGACATCGTGCTGGATATTACTACGGGACTGGATATTGCTTGGTCCCAGCTCTGTCCTTGAGATTTAGCCGTGGCATGCGCTCGCCATTCAACCGTCCCAGACCCCGCCAATCCTGTCCAATTGAACCGTATCTTAATAGTTCCTCCGTCCCAGTTTGGAGGACTGGCCCATTCGCAATCCGCCCACTGAACAGAGCCATTCGAGAATGAGAGGACATCAATATTGGTGTTATTGGTGCCGCCCTCATACTTATTCGGAGTAGCTCCATCAGTATCTCTGGGAGTCATCGAAGCCGCTGGTATCTGTTCGTAGTCAAGCGTCGTAGTGCTTGTCTGCACTACGTTATTGTAATTTATCCCAGAGTCTACAATGTTGCCTGCCGAGTTCCAGCGAGCCAAGTTAGCTAAATCTGGAGAAACTCCCGTACAAATGCCTGCCGCATCTCCTGTCTTGTTGGCTATGGTAAGCGCGCTCGATCCAGTGACATCTCCCGTATGGGCGGGATGCACGTAATTGTTGGCTCCGTCCTCGACGTTAATCATCGTCCGAACCTGAGCATCGGTAAGCTCGGCTACTACGGCTCCTGCCCCTCCTATGTTTCCGAGGATCCTATTATCCGCTACTACATTCTGAATCTTCGCGTAGGTAATCGCATCGTCTGCAATATTCGCAGTAGGAAGTTCCCCTGTCACATCCGTGGCTAGGTCAATTTGATTTAAAGTGATCTCCTGCCCCGCTATCGTCAGGTAGTCGTAGGCTCCTGCAAGCGTGACGTTAGCGGCTCCTGCTCCTGCGGCCCCAATTCCAAGATCGCCGAATCTCGACGTGTTCAATATGGCCGATCTATCCGGATTGCTGAAATCGGTGTTATTGCCCCGCATTATGATGAATCCACGAAGGTCCGAAGGCCGAAGGATCGGGTCCAGTACGGGGGATTCGGTACGAACCGCATCCATAGCGGCGCTGAAAGATCCGTGGGAAGTCTGTGGAGGCACTACTACGTTCGTGCCATCCTCAAGAACATACCATCTCTGGATACCGTAGTTGGTGTTTCCATACGTGGTAGTAGTTCCGGACCCGTCATCGAGCATGTTAGGGATTAGATCCTCGGTAGATGCATCGCTTTTGAAGCCTCCGGAACCATCTCTGTAATGATAGATAAACTGAGAGGGAGTTTCTGCGGCTATCGTAACCTCGTTAGGGTTCTTGCCATTGGCATAGAAGTTGCCTCCCTTGACCACCTTAGTCCCAGCGGATCTGTCGATTTTCAAGTTGGCTCCGTTAGAACTCAAAACAGCGCCCTCTGTGATCGGGCCTATGGAGTCGTATAAATCGAAAATCGAATTGCCATTACCCCCTACTGGGTTAGGCGAGGGTATTACAGTCGTGACCGTAGATCTATTGGTGTGATAGGCTACTCCTGTCCACCAGAAATCTCGTCTTTGCTCTTTGGTGAATTCGGTAGACTGTTGGACTACTGTAGATCCTGATAGGGCCGAAATTCCTAGATAGGTAACATCCTGAGTCGCTATGTTGGTGATCGAGAGTCCCGTCACTCCCGCGAATACCGCATCATCATAAGTAGGATTAAGCGGATTCGTATAAGCGTCTACTACTAACCCTGACCCTGCTGCTATGTCTATCTGTGTCGCGTCTCCTCCATTAATAGAAAGAGCGCAGCCCTCGACATGTCCAGTAGAGGCTGTTCTATGAGTCTCTATAATTAAAGGGACTACTGTATCTTGGACTAAATCTAGCGCATCCTTAACTGTAGCTCCCGTAACAGTGCTATCATTAGTTACATCGGAAGCCGCATGGATAGACTCATGCTGAGATACAAAGGATGCTATATCGGCGGGAGAATATCTTCTTATAGCTATCTCAGTCCCCGCAGTGATTTCACCTCCCGATACTTGATCTACCTGAGCGTTATAGGCGGTCTCTATTTCGGCATCGGTCTGATCGTCCGTCCATCCCGCATCGTTGCTGAGAGTGGAAGTCAGCACGTTGCTCGGCTCGAATGTCAGAGTGATATTAGGATCGGATTCCGATATGCCGATAGCGGAGTTAGCCGAATTCAGCGTAAGCGCTCCATCTAAGGTATTGAGCGAATCCACTCCCGCTCCGCCTCCCGCTGTAGAGTTGATGAAGCCTCTCATGTTCACTACAACTCCAGATGTGGCCGATGTAGCCAAAAGTACGGGCTTGGAGATCGTAGTATCTGCGCTAGGCTCTGTCTGAGTTATATCCCCCGCGACCGTATCACTTAGAAAGTAAAGTCCTGTAGATAGTCCTGATAGGCCGTCTATTCTTCCCGTATAAACGATTACGAACTCTCCAGCGCCGACCGATTCGACGATTCCTAAAGACTCAGCAGTAGCATCCGCATCGGCTTGAGCTTTTTCCCAAGTTCCAGCGTTGTTGTACAGGACATCTCCCGCCACGAAGCTATGTGCCTGAGTAATAGTTTCCTTAACGGAATTTTCCGTAGTGCCTATTACAAAATTAACAAGCTCGGAAGGGATCATCCGCTTAGTGCGGTCAATACCTGAAGCATCATTGTCCCATACTATAAATCCATCGTTAACGGGATCTAGCGCTGAGGCTAGTATTGGATCTAATTCGCCTGTATTTTTATTCATCTATCTAATCTCCAAGTGTTAAGAATGATACCCCGTCTCCTAAATCCAAAAAGCTACCGCCATCGCCTAAGTCTAGTAAAGATACTGTAATATCTTCGGTTAGGCTAACTTGGTATACCGTAGATGTATTCGTAATATGGCCGATTGCAAGACTATCATTTATGTCTTCAGTTACCCCTACGGAGTAGAGAGTCGAGGTGTTATCTATAAATCCTAGTGCTACGGAATCCGCAGTCTCTTCTACTGTTAATGAGTAAACCGTAGATGTATTCGTAATAAATCCAATAGCTACGGACTCATCTGCATCCTCGGTTAGCCCTAGTCCGTAAGCTGTGGAAGTATTCGAAATGAAGCCTATTCCTACAGTATCGTTAACATCCTCAGTAACTCCAAGCGAGTATAGTGTGGATACGTTATCTATAAACCCTAGCGCTACGGAATCTGGAGTATCCTCTAATGTCGGTGAATATAGGGTGCTCGTATTCGTGATAAACCCTATCGCTACTGAGTCTCCTACCCCCTCAGTAACGCTTACATCGTATAATGTAGAGACGTTAGCGATATGACCAATCGCTACAGATTCGTCTAAATCCGCAGTAAGAGAAAGTGAATACAAAGTAGAAGTATTCGCGATATGGCCTATCTCTACCTGCTCGGCTAGGAAGTCAAACCAAGTGCGGCTACAGTCTACACTGAGCTTCAGGTGGGTAGCTTTAACCGATAGAGGAGGGTTCATTACGTGGATTGTATAGCTGACTTAGTAACAGTTACCCTTTTGTGAACTGCCATCTGCGGCCCCGTAGTAGTCCCTTTTACGAAAATAGTCAACCACACGTAACCCATCACTTTCCTTCCGTCTATGTTAGGTAGGTAAACTTTGCCTAGTAAACTACTCTCTATGGCCTCGCTTTCCACTTCATTGATTGCCTGAATGATAGCCCTTTCAGAGTTAATACTGAATCTTCCAGTGTCTGCTGTACTATCAATGCTGACTATCTGCTGATACCCCGTATCGGTTTCATCTAAGGTATTAACTACCTTTGCATACCAAGTGACGCTAGTAGGATCTACTGATTCTCCGTTGAATACTAGATTTTCTACCTGCTCTTGGTACTCCTCCCCAATAGGCATCTCCTCTTTATAGTTATTACATGCCATAGTGACGCGAGGTTACGGCACAGAGGAAGAGTAGCGCAACCTAAATCGCGCTACATTTTGAAACTGGTTTCAAAATTTAAGATTCTTTATCATCAGAGGAGTTTTCAGCTAACTCTTCTTGCGATTGAGTATCTGGCTCCTCGTAAGAACTAAAGAAGGGCATGATTGATTGAATCTGAGAAATATTTACCGATAAATCTGCATCAGTAAGGCTCTCCTCGTCAATATTATATTTACAGTCTACCTCATGCTCCATAAGCAGCATCTCGTTTAGCTCCTTCTGAGCTTTAGGGTAATTTTCCGAACCCTTATCTATGTACTCCTTCCCCTCCTCAGCATACTTACGAACAACTCTATCTTGAGCATCCATAGTGGCTCGATAATAGCTCTCTAGATTAGAGAGGATCATCGTGATATTGTACGCTAGCTTAATAGGTAGCGTCTTATTCTTGGTAATCTCAGTCAATGTCTGAAAGGACGACCTGATTTGATAATTTAATAACTTCATAATGTCTCCTGTCTTCCTACCAAGGAAGTTTCATTATCGTTACCCCTAAATTAAGCCCAGTCAAGCCCATTACTTCTACACTATAAATGCTATAATTAGGATATATCTCTATAGTTTTTGATATTTTCATATTAGTTAAGCTGCTGCCATGTGGAGGCATTGGTGCTGAACTCCAGATTACCTGAGTTGACTCGAAGATAGAAACTGGTCTCTCCAGTAGTGGAGCCTGCCGTACCGTAGCGCATGAGCATGTAGCTGGTGCCGAATGCTGTGGATTTTACCAAGTTGCATTCTAACGTATTGCATCGAAAATCCTGAGTCCCGATATAATCTGCACCGGCTCCATCCACATAATCCACTAGCTGGTGAAGGAAGTTGGAGGTAGATCCGAGGTATAATCTATCGGTGACTAGAAAATCATTATTAGCGTCGATTCTTCCAGAGGCTCCCCAATCGAGGAATGCATCTGTGCTAGCTCCGAAATATAGCTGGTTGGCGACTCTGAACTCATCATTGCAGTAGATCCGACCAGTATCGTCTTTGTCGAAGAACGTATCCGTTCCGGTTCCGAAGTATATCTTATCGCCCATATACAGATCCTCGCTGACATATAGCGAATCTCCTGAGAGGGTTCTGATTATATTGGTAGTGTACTTTTGAAATCCGCAATCTGTGCCAGCTCCGAAGTACAACTCTTGAGGGACTCTAAAAGCATCGTTGCAGGCGATACGGCCTATAACTCCATCTTGGAAAAGGGACGTACCCGTATTTCCTAGATACAGATTATCTTCTATATAGAAATCGTTATTACAATATAATCGACCTGCTACATTCTCTTCCAGATACGTACTAGAGCTGCCGATGTAGATCCTATCAGTGACGCGGATATTGCCCGTCATCAGCAGAGTGCCTATGGAGTTTAACTCTTCTAGCTGAATTGTAGCCGTCTCTGTCCCTGCGAAAAGCTTACTGAATGTCAGGAGATTTTCTTCGCACTTGATAAAGTCGCTTGCCAACCCGCCGCCACTTTTGACTGTCCAGCTAGTGGCCTCGTATTTAGACGCTTCGAATCCTCCTGCCGATGTATTAAAGGTCAGCGAATCCTCCAATAGAACGACACTATCATCTAGTCCCGAACTCCCATCCGTATGCTTAATCTCTAATTTAGTCGCAGTTAGCGAACTGA
>Ga0070750_10001555_pt1 | contig 12776 bp, 12 predicted proteins | sample VirMetDEL_Nov_24_FD_77013 | JGI IMG/M metagenome (GOLD analysis project Ga0070750, IMG submission 77013) | Aqueous microbial communities from the Delaware River and Bay under freshwater to marine salinity gradient to study organic matter... | ecosystem: Environmental > Aquatic > Marine >...
AGGATCGGGCTGTGAGTGCAGTCAATCGAGGTATGAGCGCGCGCGGCATGTCACAGAGCGGGCTCAACGCATTGGCTGGCAACCGTGCTGCAATGGATGTCGGTCGGTCATATACAACCGAACGCCTCAACAGGCTGCAGGGCTTGTCAGGCGAAGGCTCGCAGATCGCTAGTCAACTTGCATCAGGTTTGAGCAACATAGACCTGGGAATGGGCAATGCGCTAGCCGGCTACGAAACGCAGCAAGGCCAGAACCAGCAGGCACTGCATCAAGGTTTGGCGGGAACGCGTAACATGGGATTCAATAACGCACTGGCTCTTGGTGGAACTTTGATGGGTGGGTTTGCGCCAACGGCAAGTGGGCAGTCTGCATTTGGCAATATGGCTGGTGGAATGAATAGGCTTTACGAGAACCTCCGTTCGCCTATGGCGCGGGGTTAACGATGGCACCTAATTACATGCTTCCACAAAACGCTCTGCGTTTGGATTTCTCACCAGTTCAACGAGGAATACAGCAGTACGCAAACGGTATGAACCAAGAGCACCGGGCCGTTACTAACGCACTTAACCGTCAAAGCGATATGGACTGGAGACAAAGCCAAGCCGAGCGAGCGCAAGGCAATGCGGATCGATCTTTTGAAGCGAACCAGACTCACCGAGCGTCACAGCTTGGACTTCAGAACCGTCAATTTAACGCCTTGAGTGGCTATAGAGACCGCACGTTTGAGGCTGGTCAGGCCAATGCAGACCGCGCCTTCGATCTTCGCCAAAAAACATTCGGCATGGATACGGAGACGCACGAGGAAAACCTGAAGCAGAACGTCATCAAGCGAGGTGGCGGGGTTGCTCAGCTCATCGATCGTGAGCAAGACCCGACCAAGAAAGCTGAGATGTGGCGCCAGTTCGTGAATTCAAACCCGCTCGTTTTAAGCAGTCTGCCGGCGCAATACCACAATGATCCTGTTGCCGGCTCTCAATACATCATGGCCCAAGCACGCGGCTATCAAGACCCGGTATCTCAACGTCTAAAATCGTCCACGATCCTAAAGAATGAGGCGGAGGCTACCGGCTTCGGCAAACCACCGACTGGATATCGATTCAATCAAGATGGAACCCTAACTGCTATTCCTGGAGGACCAGCAACCAAGATGGGAAGTGACGTGGCCGGGAAGGTTGCTTTGATGGCGAATGGTCTTTTGGAGCTTCCGAGAGCTCAAAAAATATTTGACGATATTGGTTTAGGTGGCAGGGCTAACATGGTCTTGAACAGGGGGCATGCTGGTGAAGCGAGGCGTATCGTACAGACGCTTGTTGAGGCACAGTTAAGAGCATTGACCGGGGCGGCAGCTACACCGCAAGAAACAGATCGATTGATGAACTTCTATGGTCCTGTTTCATCGGATACGGTCGAGACCATGAAGGCCAAGCTTGCCCGATTAGATCGAACGGTCAGGAACAGCATTAAGTTGATGCAAACTGGCCGCGTTACTTATGATAATGGTAATCGCCTTGATGCGCTAATACCCGCCGCCGACCTTTCTCAACAACCAGGGGCCACCACAGCAGGGTCAGGCCAGGGCGGCACCGGAAATCTTCCGGTCATGACGCCACAGCAAGCGCAGAGCTTACCGCCTGGCACGCAATTCACAACAACAGACGGCCGAATAATGCGCGTCCCTGGAGGGACTCAATAAATGGCTGATCCATACGCTGCATTTGAGCTTGTCGAAGACGCTTCTGACAATGCCGACCCTTACGCACAATTTGAATTTGTGAGTGGACCGGAAGGCGCAGAGATGGTGCCCAGCGCACCACGTGGCGCGGGTAAAGCGTATGAGCCAGGCGGTATGCGAATGCAGCAGTCGCAAGAAGAGCCATCCAACTGGACGGGCACGCAAATTGAGGCTGACATTAGGCAGGGCATTACCGGGCCCATTTCAGATTGGGTCTACGGCGATGACCTTGGCGGTAGCGTTTATGATCGCGTGACAGACACGGCAGCTTTCGCCGGCAGTCTTCCGGTTCGCATGGCAACGCAGGGCAAGAAAGGCTTGGCAGATGTCTTGCCATACATTCCATTCGGCAATTACATTGCCGATGATGTGAGGCGGGCTGAAGCCGGCTTCATCGATCGCAACCGCAATGCATTGACGGCGGCTCAAAACGTCGGAACCTCTGCTGGTTTCTTGCCGACCTATTCAACCATGGGCCGAATTCCGCCAAGCCCACGCGTTCCGAATGCTCGCACAACCTATGAGGTTCGCCGGGGAACGCCGGATGATTTGAATGTTGTCGACCAAGGCAACAGAGCGCGCGCTGCGCAATATGCTGAAGACGCCGGCATTGCTCCGCACATCGGTATTCAAGGGGGGCAATCGACTCGACAGATCGGTGCTGTCGCCCATGAGCAGCCCTTAGTTGGCGAGCCACTGCGCCAGTCAACGCGCAACACCTTGCAGGGAATGCACGACAAGTCCGCAGAGCTGGCCGGCCGTTACGGCTCATCAAATATGGATGGTGCCGGCCGCATAGCAACTGGCGGTGTCGAAAGATTCAAGACAGCCCCGGCTCAATCAACCGTTGGCCAGACTATCGAGGGATTGGCTGACACTGAGCTTGCCTCAGTCGCTCAACGCGGGCCACGTGAGACCAGCTTGCCGACGGCAGCGGCTGCGCAATATGAGCAGGCTTATCGATCGATACCAGAGGACATGCGTCACGGTCGAACCGTTGGCGGGCAATCTCGCGTTATCGGTGGAGCGCCTGATACCACGCTTGAGGTTCATCGGCAGATAGGCCGCAACCAAGGCATGATAAACCGCGCGCAAGCAGAGCGAGACGCCAAGCTATCTTACGACCCAAAGAACCCCGCATTTGCAGACCCTAGCTTGCCAACTGCAACAACAAGCACTGAGTTGCTTCGCGGTCGCGGCACTTCATTTCCTGCCATGGCCGTGCCCAGTGTTGGCAATCCGTTGGTCAACTCGGCAGTCCAGAATATTGCAACAGGCAAATGGCGCGGCACGTTCGCGGACATGCGTAATCTTCGCTCGCAACTTCGCCGACAACTTTCGAGCAAAGCCGACAATGAAGCGAACACGCTTTCACGGTCAGACATGCAAAATCTGTCTCACTCGCTCGAGCGCGATTTCTACCACATGCTGACGCGCAACGCCGATGAATACCGGCAGCGCGGAGATATCGTGACAGCCAACAATTTTGATAAGGCTGTTTTGCAGTTTCAGCTGGCCGATCAGGTCTATGCGAAGGGAAAGAGGTCTCTTGAAAAGTTGAAAGTATTCCAGGGTGATAAGATCACGGCAGAGCGCGCCGGAAACGTCATCTATCGAGCAGCTCAAGCGGGCGGGCGTGGTGATCTCGAATTGATAACGACAATGCGCGGTGTATTGCGCCGAGCTGAATGGGATGAGATAGCCGGAGGCGTTATGCGGAAGATGGGCGAGGTGCCAGGCGGCACATCCGGACCGCAAGGCTTGGCTCAGTTCTCGCCTTCGCGCTTCGCCACCCAATGGAACAACATGAGCGTCCGGGCTCGGGTCGCGTTCTTTGGTGGCAGGGGTCGGCGCGGTGATATCCGAGAGCTCAACGAATTCGCGAACTTGGCAACACAGTTCCGAGAGTTTGAGCGCCTCGCCAATACTTCCAGATCTGGCGTGCACAATATAACGGCCGGTCTAGTGTTTGGCGGCGCAGGAGTTGCTAGTTTTCAGGCTGCTCCGATGTCAACGCTGGCTGCCGCAACTGTTGCCTACGGAGCAACTGCATTACTTGGCAACACGCGGTTCCTCAGCTGGCTAAATCGCGGCCGGCGCATGGAGGCTGCGGCCTTGCGTGGCAACGTTCGCGCCCAACGCAATCTCATGGATCACCAGCGCCGATTCCGACAGATCGTGACGCAAGACCCCGCGATACTTCAGACGTTAAATCAGGCTGGAATGCTAGGTGATAGCGATGACAATCAGAGATAGCCTAGTGCCATATCAAGCGGCAGCCCGATCGCTAAGCCAACCAATACGCACACCGCCATCAGTCCCCAAAACAATAGACGACTTCTCCAGTATTCAGACATAACAAGGCCTTTCGTAATGGATGAATTTAACCAGCACTTGGCAGGCTTTCAACAGGCATTGCTCGACCTCGATGGTGACGGCGTACCGGATGTGGCTTTGCCAGTGCAGCCCCCACGCAATGCCCTATCACGTCAGACAGGGCCGCAAGGGCGCGCGCTAACAGCATCTGATATGCCCTACCGAATCCCGCAAGGTCCGGATGGGCACATACGTTCACCATCTGAGATTGACCAATACAGATCTCTAGCTCACAAACGGCCACCGCCTCAGAATGCGTTGAGGCCACAGGGGCCTCAACTGAGCAAATATACGCCTTCAACCGCTGAATGGATCGGTAATCAGTTCGGCGACGCGATGGAATATCTCGGTATGCCTCGATACATAGCTCAGAAATATGGCGGGAAAGCCGAAACGGCGGCGGGCCTGACGGGCTTGCCGATGATGGTTGATGGCGCGCGAAACGTTCAGCACGGCATTGAGAAGCGGGATTGGGCAAAAGGTGCACACGGGGCTGGGCAGATTGCTCTTGGCGCGCTGCCAGGTGGGGCCTTAACGCGAACGGGACGCAAAGCGATAAGCGGTATGATGCAAACGCCAGTGCGGGCAATGGCGTTTGGTGCCGCGACATCGGTTCCGGGTGCTATTCTTGGAACGAGAGAGGCTATGGCAGCCCAAGGTGATTTGGAATCACGCCTGCGAAGCATGTCACGCGATGAGCTTCGAGCGTTCCAAAACACAATTGGGGCATTCCCAGATGGGGTGTATGGTGTCAAGACGCTCGCCAAAGCACAACAGCATGAAGCAAAAGGAGATAATGCGGCGAAAATTGAGGCAGCTAGGATAAAGGCACTAGCTGAAGCCGACATTGCGCGCAAAGAAGCTGCTGAAAGAGCCAAGCAGCGCCAGAAAGCAATAGACGCAAAAACGCCGTTTCGGGATCTTTATCCGCAAGTGATGCCGTGGCTTCCGGTGGCAGCTGCTGTTGGATCAATGGGGCTGGGATCAGTCGTAAGGGGATCGGCAGGCCGGGTGTTTAACGAGAAAATGGCAGATCTTTCGCGACGTTGGAAGGGTGCTGTGCAATCTGGCAATCAGCGATTGGCAAATTCGCTGCAAGGAGAGTTTCAGGCAGTTCAAAGGACTGGGCCAGGCGGTCATTTAGCGGCGCCTGCTCTTGGTGCAGGGTTCGGTGCGGAAATGGCTATATTGCCAGAAGAAATCGACCTGTGGCGCGGCGTGCCGGGTGCTTGGGAAAGAGCGACGGACATCGAGGCAATGGGCAAGCGCGCTGTAGTTGGCGGGTTGATCGGCGGAGTATCGGCGCACACGGGCGCAGCGTTACGCGGTGCGGCCAAGTCACAGAACAGATATCATAAAGGCTATGCGTCAGAAACTGAAGGGATGGGTATGCCTAACCATCTTTCGTCGCCAGCGCCGGCTTATCCACGGTCTCCGGGTCCGCCATTCACAATCCCTCAGCGAGCAAAAATCAAAGAAGCGTATGAATCGATACGATCATCTAAAGGTGGCGCGAGCAAGACAATTGTTCCGGCCGATGTAGTTGGCAACATGAAAGGTAAAAGCCTCACAGATTCTAATGTGAGCCAGTACATCAAAGAGCTTGATGAAGTATACAAGGCGATTGGTCTAGCCAGATTTTCGAAGATAAAGAATGCTTTGAAATCTGTAGCGCCGCCCGTTGTTGGTGCTGGCGTTGTGTATAATTCTTTGACTCCTCGTGATCACTGATCCGCTCCGTGCGATCCTCCTCCGCCAGAGAAGCCTAATACTCAGTTCGAGTCCAGCACACATTCAAATCATCAGCAACGGCCCACTTGTATCCCTGCGTTACCCAAATAGCAAAATCAACGGATGACGCATGGTCAATTCAACTAAGGTCTTTTCACCTGGCTTCCGGGTAACTGATGCGAATGACCTCCCGGTGTCGGGGGCGAAGGTAAAATTCTATGACGCGGGGACTAGCAACACTCGGGAAGTGTTCAGCGATGCTGATCTGACGGTCTCTCTCGGCGTTGTGGTCACGTGCGATGCGGGCGGGTATCCGGCTGCGAGCGGAACCAAGACTCTCGTTTATGTCTCGACCGCCGCCTACAAGGTTGTCATCACCGATGCGGCGGATGTTGAGATTGTCACGCATGACAACATTCCGGGGGCTTTGGATACGTCAGGATTTCTGACGGGATCGCCAACGGCGACAGTGCCGATTGTTACCAGCGCAGATAACTACACAGTTACGAGCGCTGACCAAGGTAAACTGATCAACATCGATTGTTCTGGCGGACCTCTAACGGCAACTCTCCCGTCCGCGATTACAGTCGGAAATGGTTGGCGGGTGGGTGTTCGGCACAACGGCACATCCAATGCCGTTGCAATCAGAACGGTGTCTGGTCAGCTGATCAATGGCGTCGGCATGCAGCACGCAACCGTTACATTGAACGGCCGTGGCGAGGTGTTCTGGCTGGTCTCTGACGGTGGTGGATGGAATTTGGACTCACATGTCCCGCCGTTCGTATCTCCGACAGTTGCAGCATTCCAGGTTGCCGAGCGCCGCTCTTCGCCACCAACCGCACCGGCTACGGGTTCTCGGTACATTGTTGACGATACGCCATCTGGCGCATGGTTCAGCTATGCCCTGCATGACGTGCTTGAGTATGATGGCGTCGGTGGTTACATCCACTATGATCCGCCAGAAGACTGCGGTTGGATTGCCTACGTCAAAGACGAAAATATCTCCTACCAGTATGTCGGCACTGCATGGGTTCCATGGGACAACGTCACGGCTGCCGATGCGCCGCCAATGCCGTCGTTTATCGTTGAAGACCAAAAGGCGACTTCAACGATTGGCGGCAACACCGTTGCAACGACGTGGACAGCACGAGACCTCAACACTGTAGTCGAAGATAACATTACCGGCGCGTCGCTGTCATCCAATACAATAACGTTGCCTGGCTCAGCCGATGATCCGCAATCATATCTGATCATCACTGAATCTCCATTCTGGGGCAGCGGCCTTACGCGCACCCGGTTCAAGTCAACAACCACCACCAAGGCCGTTTACAGCAGCAATACGCGGGCAGTTTACACGGTCGATAACCCCGAAGTTCTAGCTGTTGGTCACGGCATCATTACGTTGACTGCCGACGAGGTTTTCGAACTCTCTTATCACGCTGAACATGCTCGAGCGGGTGGCCTGGCAGCTGCTAAAGGTACAAGCGGCGAAGTTGAAATCTATACGCGCGTAACCATTCTCAGCATCAACCCGCCACGCGGCCCAACTGGAACACCAGGCGCGAATGGCTCAGACGGTGCGACAGGTGCAACGGGTCCAAACACCGGTCTTGATTATGCTTGGAATGCAGCAACAGGCGGCGACCCTGGCAGCGGCAAGGTACTCGTTGATAATGCCTCGTTGGGATCGGCAACCAATGTGCTGATATCCAAGACCGGCCGCAATGCGGAGAGCCTCGGCGCTGTAATTGCTGAATGGGATGACAGCACCAACACAGCGCACCGCGGTCATTTGCGGATCTTCACGGTTGCCGATCGTACGGAGTTTCTTGAGGCGACCGTCTCTGGAACGATAACGGACAATACAACCTATTATACGGTTCCGATCACGGTGGTTGCCAGTAACGGCGCGCCAACGGATGCTGACGTGATGGCGATCGTGTTTGAGCGTACCGGCAACAAGGGTGCTGACGGTCTTGGTTCCGGCGACGTTGTCGGACCGGCATCGTCGGTAGATAGCCGGTTTGCTCTATTTGACAGCACAACAGGCAAGTTACTCAAGCAGCACACTGGAGGGCCTGGCACCGCTGCAATCCTAGATGAGACCACGACCGCGCAGTACCGGAACAATACGGCAGACAAGGTGCTGTCTACCGATCAGGTCTGGGGGGCGATGGCTGAGGTCACTTTGACTGATGCCGCCTCGATTGCTCTCGACATGAGTTCGGGTTTTGATTTCACGGTAACGCTTGGCGGCAATCGTACGTTGGCCAATGCGACAAATACAAAAGTTGGTCAGCGCGGCCGCATCAGGGTGGTGCAGGACGGGACAGGATCGCGCACGCTGAGCTTTGGAACTAGCTATGAGTTTGTCGGCGGCACAGCGCCAACTCTGACGACCGATGCAGCGGGCGAGGACGTGCTGTTCTATGACGTGATTTCATCCACTCGGATATTCATCTCTAGCGCATTGGATATTTCATAATGCTGCCAGGTATGATGCCAACGACGTTTATCCCGGAAGTAGCTGGCGGCATTGGTGGCAATGACTCGTTCACCAAGTTTCTGATCCATTGTGATGGTGCTGACGCCTCAACAACTTTCACCGATGTGAGCGGGTCCGCTCATACGGTTACAGTGAGCAGCAATGCGCAGGTGGATACAGCGCAATCTAAGTTCGGTGGAGCGTCGCTTCTGCTCAACGAGACGAGTGACTACCTTTCTTTGGCAAGTTCGTCCGATTGGGCGTTTGGCACCTCTACCGATTTCACGATTGATTTCTGGATACGCCCAACCGCGTTCGGTGCAAACAACGGTGCGTTTGCAATCAATGGCGTCTGCACTTTCCAGATGGATGCAACCAGCAGAATTCAATTGTTCCACGCGGCCAACGGGTTTTCAGCTCCGTATTTGGTCAGTAGCGCCATGTCGACCGCCACCTGGCATCACCTCGCGATGGTTCGGTCGGGAAGCACGACGAAGCTTTATGTTGACGGCACCGAAGCAGCCTCAACCGGGGCCAGCATGAACTGGACGGCCGGCACGTTTTACATCGGAACAACCCACTTTGATCCGGCTGGCGGCTCGATCAGTGCCCACATTGACGAGTTTCGGATATCGAACGGCGTAGCGCGTTGGACATCGGCGTTCACGCCGCCGACTGGCGAATACACGTAAGGGACGAATGACAATGCTGGAATTTATCGACACCTCCGAACCATGGCAGGGCGAGCGGATTAGTGATGTTCGACACCCGAAAGACATAGAAACCAAATGGTCAGCGGAGGAGTTGACTGCAATCGGTTTGCGAGTTCGGAGCGATCCAACGCCTGCACCAGAAACGGATTCAGAAAAGCAACAGCGCTTGAAAATAGCAGTAAGCATGGAGAGAGATGGTCGCATAGATTCCGGGTTTGTTTATAATGGTTCGGAGTTTCAGTCTGATCCGGGATCGCGTGAAAACATCATTGGTGCTCTTTGTCTATCGCTCGGCGGAATGATGGCTGATCCGCAAGGTAATGCTGGCTACAGGTGGGCAGATCCCAACGAAGATTTTGCCTGGACGGACAAGAGCAACACTCAAGTTAAGATGACGGCGGCAGAGTGCCAGGCGTTCTGTCAAGCGGCAATGGAGTACAAGTCAGAACTTATCAAAGCGGCGCGTAGTCTCAAGGACATGTCGGACATTCCAGAGGATTACGCAGATGACAAGTACTGGCCTAGCCGAACGCTCGACTAAGCGATCAAGCGATATAGCTGCGGCCCTGGCAGCCCGCGCCCGTGACGGCGAAGACGGTCAGCTTGTAACGATTGAAAAAGCACCGGAAGGACTGGAAGAACGGGTGGCTAATCTTGCTGTCCGTCTGAAGGCTCTCGAAGATCGCCCGACACCGCTCATCCCAAGTAACGCCAATGAGCAAATCGTGATCCCCCAGGGGGTGATGGATTTGGCGGATCGCATCACAAATCTTGAAGAGCGGGCTAACGCAGGACCGGACATTAAGGAAGACATCGATGAGCTTGCCACAATGATTGGTGACATCGGGAAGGCTGCATTGATGCAGGTCTCCGCTCTTATGAAGCGCTCTGACGCACTAGAGGCGCGGATGTCAAATCTACCGTCAGAGATGTTGGTCGAGGTTGTTAGGGCACAATCCGAGCTGAAGAATCGTCGCGCGTAACAGCATGCAAAGGATACTCCATGGCTAATGCGAGCCATTTGTCTCTGACGGCCATCGCGTACATCATCGCCGGTTGCTCTGCGGTTCTAACTGGAATATTTGGCTCAACGTTTGGCGGTGAAAGTTCCGTTCTGACTGCGATTTGCTTTCTGATGTTCTTTTGCATGTCGCTGCTCTCACCGCTCTTGTTCAACGCTCTTACTAAATCTGTATTGCAGCGGAACGTTGGAAAGATTGTGATTTTTTCGCTGTTTGGCGTCTTTTTCTTTTCAACGGATGTGCTGACCAATGCCGGCACGGTTGCGTTGTTCCGCAAAGCGGATTTGGTTCGTACCGACAACCAGAACGACAGGGCGAAGAATGCGCGCAGTGAAGTTCGCCGGCTCGAAAAGCGCATTTCGGAGATCCGAAGCCAAACTCTTTGGCAAACGTCATACTTGAGCCCGGATGCCTACGACCCGCTGATAAAAGCCAAGCGTTTGCAACGCGAGAACGAAGAAAAGAAACGCGGCGGTTGCGGCATCAAATGTGAGGGCTTTCAATCGGAACTCGGCTCGCTTCTAGCAGATCAGCAGAACGCCAGAACTCGGCTTGCTCAAAAGGCTGAAATGTTCGAGCTAGAGCGTGAATTGAAGGACGCTAAAGTGGCGGCCGCCGAAACGCCTACAAAGGCGTCTGCCGCCCTTGAACACGCGCGCAACGTGGCGGCCGGTTTTACTGGTCAGATGGACCCGGACAACAAATCTAGATTTTGGGCGAATTACGGACTTTCAGCGTGGGGTGGGCTTGCCACGTCTCTCGCTGCGATCGCATCGGCAATCTTGCTGGCAGCTTCCGGCGCCGTGAATTCGCGTCGTGAATACGATGAGGCACCCGAGGCGCGCAATCCATATCTGGAGGATATGCGGCCAGCACTGAGCGGCGGGTCTCTGTCACAGGCGTACGTGCTTGAAGAGGGTGATGGCGTTGAGGCTATGAAAATTGCACTTCGGCGCCTTGATCGCCGATTTAAGATGGGTGAGGCATCGGCATGAGCGGTCTTAGCGAGCTATCCGAACGCCGGTTGAAGGGCGTACACCCAGAGCTGCAAGCCGTGGTGCGGCGTGCGGTGGAGATCGCCGACGCTGAAATTTTGGTGGTTGAAGGTTTACGAACGGTTACACGTCAAAAGGCACTGGTTGCGGGTGGGAAGAGTACCACGATGAACTCGCGTCATATCACCGGTCATGCTGTCGATCTGTGCGCCATGGTTGATGGCAAATTGGCCTGGGGCAAGCCGCATTCACAGAGTGTTGCTGATGCGGTCAAGCAGGCCGCGGTGGAACTCCAAGTTGATATCGACTGGGGTGGTGACTGGCGATCGTTCTTTGATACGCCGCATTTCCAATTGGATTGGGGCGCGTACCCCAAGCAAGACGAATCCTGGAAGTTGGCGCCGGCGCCAGCACGAAAGCAGGAAGTCGCCGCGGCCATGGCGAAATCAACCAAGGCAACCGTTGCGAGACGTAGCAAGGTCAGTCTGCTGGGCGCTGGCGGAATAACGGCGGGCTGGCCGCTGATCAAGGAGCAGATCAACGTCAGTAGCGAGATCCTGCAGACGGCTCAACAGGTGATTGCAACCAATGGCCTGCTGTTCGTGTCAGGAGCCTGTATCATCCTGGCAATTGTCTTCAACTGGTTTCAGATCCAGGCGGCGGACGACTACAAGGAAGGCCGCTACACGCCAAGCGGACAAGCCCAATGATGAGCTTGCTATCGATTGCTGGCGTATGGGGCTGGTTCCGCAAAAGCCTGATCGCTCAGATCGTCATGGGGGTGATTGCGTTTCTTGGCGTGTGGAAGATCAACAACGTCATGGTGGCAAAAAAAGCAGTTAAGCAGGTAGTGCAAGCGTCCAAAAAGGCGGGAGCCAAACGCAATGCGCAGTCTCGTGAAATTCGCAGTAGTATCAAGCCTGGCACTGCCCTTGATAGGTTGCGCAAAGAATTTGCCGACAATCAGTGACGCTGCCTCGCTGTGCCGGGATTGGCAAGTTTATCGCCCGGCCAAAGGTGATGTCCTAACGGACAAGTCAGCGGCACAACTTCTGGCAAGCAATGAATCCAGAGTTGTTTGGGGCTGCAAGAAGCTCAAGAACGAGGCAGCGTGATGAGCGATTTCCTATCAGGTGGGAGCCATGAATTTCGATCCGATCTCCTACGCCATTCAGCGAGTCGATCTGCTGCAGATGCGGGTCAAAGACCTGGAAGAGAGAGATCAGCGGAAACAAGAAGCAATTGGCAATCACGACAAAAGGATAGACTCGCTGGAGTTATGGCGAGCATCCTTGATGCGGCTGCTGCAGAAATGGCCATACCTGGCGGCGCCGGCAGTCATAACCACCCTGAACCTAGCACCAGAAGAAACCGTAAAACTCGCCATAGACGTATTAAAGGCGGCGGTTTGAGAAAGCTCTTTTGGTTGGTGATGTGGGCTGCGGCCGTCGTGACCTCAATGCGTTATGGCGCCACAATCGCTATTGCTTTCCGTGATTCTGGTGCGTTCTAAGGGCTCTTACACAAGCGTTGGACGTATTGTGTTGGCTACACGCACGCGGACAGAGCACGCGGCGCTCTTTGGTAAGTGTTAGTGATTGCTGGCGAATGGTGTTTCAGCGTGCTTGTAAGGGTTGGGCGGCTCGTCGCTTTCCCAGTCCAAAAGTTCGCCGCATTTAGAGCACGTCTCCAGATCCAGAAAAATTGGATCACGCTCGACCG
>Ga0070750_10001567_pt1 | contig 12735 bp, 12 predicted proteins | sample VirMetDEL_Nov_24_FD_77013 | JGI IMG/M metagenome (GOLD analysis project Ga0070750, IMG submission 77013) | Aqueous microbial communities from the Delaware River and Bay under freshwater to marine salinity gradient to study organic matter... | ecosystem: Environmental > Aquatic > Marine >...
AAAGTACCAGCAGGCAGTTCAAGCACTTGGAAAACGTCGCCGTTTGTGCATGTGTAGTTGTCGATCTTAGAAATATCTAAAACCGCTTCTACCATGTACGCAGGACGACGACTTTCTGGAAGTGCCGCAATCGAGTTTGCCGCTTCACTAGAAATAGTGGAACCAGCAGTAAGGTCAAAAATTGCCATGGATAGTTCCTCCTATTAAGCGGCGTTGTAGACGGCTGTAGCGATTGCTTCTGGACGAAGAATCTTACGGCCATACAGGTTCATACCACGAACGATGTCAGCGAAGCTGTCTGGATCACGATATGTTTCAGTCTTAGCAATCTGCTGTGCAGAAGCAACTGCAGAGTCATGACCTGCTACCAACACACCGAAGTTAGTCAACTGGTTCGCAGTACCTGTAGTACCCGGACCTGTACCAACTGAAGGCAGGTTGTTAGAAACATAGACACGGAATCCGTGCAAGTTGTTCACCTGAAGACCGTTACGCAACCCATTGCTTTCACCGAAGTCTGCATTCAGAAGACGCGAATCTTCGTCCTTCAAGATTTCCATAAAGACTGGATCAACAACCAACCAACGCCCTTCTGAATCAACAAACTGCTGATCGAGGAGACGAGCCATACGAGCAATCACCTGAAGAGGTGAAGCTGTCGCTGATGGCACTGATGTTGCTCCCGGCAAACGAGCCGCCACTGGGATTGAATGAGTACCAGCACTTGTCGTAGTGATGTTGCCGAATGAACCTTTGATCAACTGCATTGAATCAAGAAGTTCGTCAGAACCTGCAGTAGCAACTGCCTTAGTACCTGATACTACATCGTTTGCAGTGTCAGCTACGCCAGAGATTGCAGACTGCTTGTAACCTGAAAGGTAACCCAAGACTTCAGCGTCATACTGATCACGGAGGCGATAACCAGCGCGGTCAGTAGCCATATCCATGAAGTTAACGTGTGCGTGTGCTTCTTCGATGTCATCCATCTTGAACGCAAAGTAATGCGCCTGATCAACAACAAGCGTGAAGTCTTCGTCGTCGATATCCTGTGGAGTAATATTTACGCCACGAGCATACTCTTTGACTGTGATTTCAGGCTCTTTGATGATCTTAACAGAATCACCGAAGTTAGCGATTTCACCGAAGTAATCAGAGTTAGTGATTGCTTCTACGATTGATGATTTGCGGAAGGCTTTCTGGACCTTCTGCGAGTAAATGACGGGAGAGAAATTCCCGTTTGGCAGATTACCGTAACCCGCCGCTGTTTTAAATGCCATGATAGTTCCTCCTAGTCAGGCAATACTATTTTTACAATAGACTACGTCTGACCGTTTTAGAGGCTTGTTTTCATAAGGTGGTCTTTATACATTACCGGCCAAAGTAGCATATAAAAACGGCTTACTATGCACAAGGTATTCTGTTCACGGTGTGTAATCTTAGATGGTTCAGAGGTGTTTTAGTAAAGAACTAAAAGGCTCTGAGATTATCTATATACTGGGGTGTATATAATATATTTAAAAAGTCAACACTTATGTTAACGTGCGGCACCATTGATGTCATAAACAAAGGTGTTATTCCGCATAGCTTCCAAAATTTCAGGCTCATGCTTTTCGTACTCATACGGACGAAGAGATTGAACCCTGCTCTCGCTCCACTGTGAAGAGGGGCTGGAACTTGGACGAGATTGACCGCTTTTCTTAATTGCTTTAGCGGCCTCTTTCTTCAATTCTGAATCTGAACGCTGTTCTGTAATCATTCCAACATCGGCTTTGTACAGATCAATAGCACGAGCCGCCGCAATGGCATCGTTCTCATTTTTGTATAAAGCATCCTGTAAGTATTGAGGCTGTTGCTTCACCCAATCGTGGAAGTTTTTCTGAGAACGAATTGCATCAAAGTCTGGATGCAAACGCTTTAACTCGTGTTCTGCCTTTTCCCGTTCTAATTGTTGTTTCATTTTGCGAAGGTCCGACATATTCTTTTCGACTTCACTTGATGCTTCTCTCGCCCTCTTTTGAGCAATCGAATCAACAATCTTTGCAACTTCTGGGTATTTAGATGCCCACGCTTCAATTTCTTCTTCAGATGTTGGGAGAGTAAATTCTTCCTGCTCTTTAGAACGAAGCTGTTGACGTAAGGTTTCTAATTCTCTATCTTTTGAATCGACAGTTTGTTGCATGTGGCGACGAAGGTCACCGTAACGCTTTTTGAATGTTTCTTCTTCTTGTTGAATTTCAGGAGAAGAAGTTTCATCCACAACTTGCTCCTGTACTTCCTGTTCTTCAACAGGTTCTACACGTTGGTACTTAGGCATTTTGTATTTCCTTTTTGCTGGGGGCCTAGTTTGGGTGGCCCATAGATATACCTAACCGATTTGGTTTAGGATTTCTTGGCGTGACATGCCTTGTTTCATCATGTCATGCACTTGTGCTGTTAGACCGCCTTTTGCCATTGCAGTCGGTGCTGGAGTTGCTGGTGCTTCCATTTCAGGACCGGGACGCATGATTCCTTCTTGTGGAGCAGGTGCTGGTGCCGCACCACCTTGGATACCTTGAGAGAACTCACTGAACATTGTTCCGCCAGTTAAGTTATCTAAAATACCTGTGATAGGATCTTGCATTAACTGTCCTATCGCATTCTTGTTGTCTTCGTCCATGCCTTCATAGTTAGACATCATTGTTTCGACAGTAAGTGGCTTAGGAGCTTCTTCTGCCTGTGGTTGTGCCTGTGCAGTAGGCATCGGTGCTTGTTCAGCCATTAGTTACTTCCTTTTGAGTATTTAATCATTGTCTTTCGAGGGGTGTTCTTGCGATAAGGCATACCGCCTTTATTCCACTCTTCTCCGCCGCCGCTCCAATCATCTGGGTCACTTCCAACGGAATCGGAAACCCCGTCGTCGTCATCCTTGTCGTCATCCTTGTCGCTATCAGAATCTCCGCTCCAATCAGGTCCTGTAGCTTCTTCAAATGTCGTCATATCAAAGCCTTGGTCTTCAAGACCCGCACGAGTGCCACTAAAGTCGAACTGACCTCCACCCGGTTCGTCGAAGCGATTAGGATCAATTGCGTCGAACACATCAGCAGAACCCCATCCAGAATTAGCTACTGCGTCTGCTTCAGCCTGAGAGCCGTACTGAGAATCTCTCCAATCGTTATTTTCATCAGTACTTCCGGAAGAAACTCGTTGCGCTTCTTTTTCTGAGATGGCAATCGAAGCGGCAGTATAAGTATCAATTTCGCTTCGCCAATCTGCATAAGACGTATCAAACCCGGGCTTAACATCAGTAGAAGGTGTAATACCACTGTTTTTACCTTCTCGGATCATGTCTCGTACATCAGTGCGGGCAAGAGATTTGCGGACTCCGTTGACTACTTTTTCTACCACTGCAAACGCAGGATTGAGAACACCGAATCCGCTAGGCTTTTCGATACTTTTCATTAACTGATCGTATTCAGGACTAATCTCTGAAAAGATGTCATCTACTTCGACTTCAGTTAAACCGAGCGTTCCACGACCTTCAGGCCCATCATCACGATCATCCCCGCCATCACCAGTAGCCACCTGACCAGTCGTTACAATCGGAACACATTGTCCCAGTGCATCATCGTAGGTATACCCGGGAGGGCATGTTGTCGTATCGTCTTCTTCCTCTTCTTCACCGGGGGTAATACCATACACATCTCTTTCAAGAATTTTTTGTGGGGAAAATCGGGTGGCACGTGATATGTCGTATTCTTCTTTGCTAATCTGCTGGCCTGTCATTGGATCAACATAGGCCATCGTCATCATTCCAGTGACAGGATCTTTGACGTACTGAAGAATATAATTGTAGGCATCTTCTGAAGCGGCAGTGCTTTCTACCGAAGTCCCCTCCTGCGCCTCAACAACTTTAACTTCTGCCTTCTCAACTTCAGGCGCATCTTCCTCTTCAATGTCGTATTCCACAGGTTCTTTGGTATCTTCATCGACCATTGAAATCCTATCGTGCATAGCCATCAAACCCAGTGCATGTTTTGCTTCACAGCGTAACTCTTCAAAAGTCTTCAGGCCGTGATAACGAACAACATCTGCAGGGACAACATACTCACCTTCAGACAGTAGCGCAGGAATATCATCCCGCACTTCTTCGTCCTTAGATCCTGCGGGGACTTCATTACCAGAATGAGCGTCCATACCAATCACAACTTGCATAGGGGCAAAAGGATCAGAGTCCATCATTAATCCACCCATCATCATTTCTGTCGCGTTAGACTCTGCCATTGCTTTCTGAACTGCCTCACCTCGGGCACGTTCATACGACGATAACTCACCATCGTTATTTAAATCTGCTTTGGTCTCGTCGAGTTGGAACTTTTTCTGCCCCATTTCTTCTCCCTCTTTTGTGGCAACGACATTGCCGTGTAATGTTTTACGGGCCATCTGACATTAATCCTTGGTTATCTTCATCTTGTGCTTCGGCGCGGATACGTTGACCTGCCTCGGTCCCCTTGCCCCGCAAGAAATCTCCAAAGCCTAAATCGACTAAGTCACCCGCCATCATGCCAACGCCTAATGGAGTGTTAGAGATAATATCGTAGGGTTTAGTTCTAGGAACTAATAAGTCAAGTAAGAATGTACTTGTTATACCTAATTCGTTCGGTACTGCCCCGTCTGCCACATCAAACAGAGATGCAGTAGGGGTAGGGTCATCAACTCCTAAGCCAGCTACAAAAGCCTCTGAAGGAGGTGAAGCAAGTCCAACAGCCGTTCCTGCAACTGCGGCAGGGCCTAAAGCTGAAGGGCCGTCTCCCTTCTTTTGTTGTTGTTCTTGTTTCTTTTTGGCAACAGTTGGTGCGTCTTGAATTTCTTTACCCATCACAGTTTCTGGAAAGGAAAGTTTGTCCGCCGCAGTAGGGTATTCTGTTTCAGGAAAAGCCCGTACTAAAACATGAGTGTTATTCAATTGAAACTTAACAGGCACTTCATCCGCATCTAGCAATACCGTGTTAGTTTCATTGCGATGCGTAGGGTAAAAAATCCCGATAGATTTTCTTGCTTCGCCTGCTGGTAAAAACGCTTTTAGAGCAGAAGATCTTGCTTCGGCTTCTCCTAGTTCCCGTAAAGTTATTTCAAAGCCAGTAGACCAACTTAACTTCCCGGATTTTAATTGCTTTTTTGCTTCTTTTACTTGAGAAGAAAAATCGGACTCAAAAAATTTATCCGCTACGAAATCTGATCTAAATGAATCCGCAACTAATTGATGTACAGAGTCAACTTTATTTTTAAATTGATCGTACCCAATATCGCCGGGTTGAAGTTGTTCTAAAGCTTTAACCGCGTCTTCATAATCATTAATAAAACCTTTTAACCCTTCTTTTGCGTAATTCTGATTGTACCCTACGCTCGATGCCTTTTTAACATCTTGAATGTGGTGCTGAAATTCATGGATAAAAGTATTAAAACTCGCCAGCACTTGTTTAGTAATTTCATCCTCTGTCAAAACTTTCGTTAAATTTAGGCCCTTTTTAGGATCACTTGTTGGTACAGTAATTACAATTCTAGGAACAAAGTTGTTTGATGGGTGCGGACCTTCATAAAAACCTTGATTTGCGTAGGGCGTTTTTTTATAACTTTGGGTACTACGAGGAGCAATTTCCACATCCATATTTTTAAGTTCAGGAAAATTTTCAAAAATAGGGGAGTCTTCAGACAAATAACGAGTAATGGGGAAATTAAATTTCTTAGTAACTTTTTTAGGGGATTTTAAATAAAATTCTAAATCCTTTTGAAAATTGCCAATTGCACTCAAAGCTTCTGCATCACGTGCGCGAAGCTCAGGGACATCAACTTTTAAGTCGCCATCTTCAGACTTGTACACGCCCATCTCATTGTACAGTTCGCCGTTAGGGGCAGTGTCGGCACCTTCATCGATACGCTTCTGAGCTTTTTGAAAGAAAGCTTTAGCGGCATCAGAACCTTCAGCAAATGCCTTGAGAGGAATATAGGCGGCTTCGGCTTCTTCAGGGGTAGCAACTAATCCAAGAGCAATGGCAGTTCCTGAAAGGCCTGCTATTATTGATTTAGTCTTATTTGTTTGTGGGAAATACCCAAACTCATTAACATCGTTGCCGTCCCAGTAAAGATCTTTTACTTTTACTTTTTCGGCAATCACTTTTCCAGCGTCTTGACCAGAACGGCCATACCCACCCGCCGCATGAAGATCCGCATACGTTTTGCTTAAAGTAACAAAATCCCCACGATTGATTGTATTAATGTCATCTTCATCGGGAACTGCACGATAGATAGTGATCTCTGCTTCAGGGTTATCTTTAACAGAGCGAATAATATTGTAGCTTTCGTTATTCGCTATGCCGTACTCATCTCCTTGAAAAGAAGGTCCCGGAGCGTAAATACTTTTTCCTCGAGCCGTGTAGAAATCTTCAGGGTATCCTGCAGATTCCCCAGTAGTAGATCGGGTCAAATCATCTAATCGTATTGGAGTATCATCTTCAGGACCTCGGGGTTGATGCATCATGCGATACGAAGTATCAACATCATCTATCATTTTCTCCCCGGCTTTGACAGCACTTTTTAGCACTCCACCACCCGGGGCGAGCATTAAGCCACCTGTATCCATCTCAGCTTTTTTGAGATCTTCTTTAAGAATCCAGTTGCCGTCTGGTCCTTTTGTGTAAATACGCTTTGCTTCTTCTTCTTCAAACTCAGCTAAACGCTCTGGGGTTTCAAACCGACCGTAACTCTTTTCGGGTACAACTCCATCAATTTCTGGTAACTCGCCGTTCTCTGCAAGCGAATCCGCAATCTCAATAGCCTTAGCAATAAACTCTTCACGATCAGGATACATCTCACGTAAACGACGACCGTAAATATTATTGTTTAAATCAATTTTATCTTCGGGGGCATCCCCCTCACGGAAATCGATAAGGAAACTTGCAATATCTCGACCGATGGTTTCCTCTTGTTCAGGGCTTAGTTCAATCAGACCGCCCAACAATAAATGCCGAAGAGTATCTTCCGTACGATCATTATCTTCGTACTTTGCCCGTTCTGCATGTGCCCTAGAGATGTACGCCGCATCAACTACATCTTGCTCCGTGCCAGTAATTAAAGCAGGAAGCATTTCAAAAGATGAAATTCCAAATTCACTATAGTGTACATCTCTTCTGTCTGGCATTTACTTTTCCCTAGCCCTCTGCTCGACTTCATCTCTCAATGAAAACAACCGACGAGTTTCTTTTGCTTGACCCTGAAGTTCTTTGACCTCATCCCACGAAGTAGCAATCTCTAGTTGCCGATGAATAAACTCAATACGATCTACTGCGTATAATTGCAGAGCGTCTGTGTTTTTCTTTGTGTTAATTAACGGAAGTAGTTTCTTAGCGATTTCTGGGATCATTGAACGGTTGGCTCCTCACCTTCTCCCGTATTGGCTGAAAATCCGGGTGCCCCCGGCTCCGGTGCATTACCCGGTCCCATGTTCCCTGCCCCTGTACCCGAAGGATTCTCTGGGGTTGGTACACCCTCTTGTCCTTGCTGTTGTTGTGGGGGTTGTTGCTGTTGCATCTGCTCTTGCGCTTGCTTCATGAGAATTGCTTGTACAGCGGCCTCACGAGGATCATTGATGATCTTGTCTTCATCCAAATCTAAAGAAGCGGCTATTTCACGAATGATGTAATCGAACTTGATTAACGGAGCTAATGCTGGGTTTCCACCCATTTGCATCATCTGCATGAGACGCTGAGATCGAATCTCATTACGCATCAAGGATTCAGTACCACGGGCAACCACTGCCAAATCACCTTTAGCTCGCTCGTCGTAATCAAACTGCATATTAAAAGCAAACATCGATTTACCTAGAGGAGATAATAAGTAATCATCGACATTCTTTACGACAGTCTTAATGTTCTGTGCGGCGGCACCCATCAGCATTGAAATACCAGAAGCAGTCCGCCCGACTCCAGCAACACCTGTTTGTCCGTGTGAGAACGAAGGGATACCTGTAGACTCATCGGCTAGCTGTCGAGACTTGTCAAACAGCATCATATTCTCAGAAGCAACATTCTGGAACTTCGTAGAAAAGAGAGCCTGCCCCGGTGCGCCACCTTGACGACGGAATACTTTGCCCGGATACACAGATAAGTCTTGGCCGGGGACAAGGTTCGCCTCATCCACTTCAAAGATCAAGTTACCCGACAGCATGGCATTATCGACAGCCATCCGCATGAAACCATTCATCAGCATCTGAGTGTCTTCCATATTTTCCCCCACGCCCACTCCAAAGAATGAGTAAGGGTTTAGCTCGTATGGAACTGCATAGAAAGGAATGCGTGTTGGCTTGAACGGATTGAGAACTAAACGAAGAATATTGTCCCCGCAAACCCACGCATTAATTTGAATCTGATCGAACTTCTTCAGTTCTTTCGTCAGCTTGAGACCTGCATCTTCTGCAATCTCTCGATCAACCACACCCCAGTACTCTAAGACTTCCCAGCGGTAGATGGTATCTCGGTAATTCGTATCGTCAATGACATCTTCCCAATACTCATTGTTGTAGTTGGGGCCATCTTCAATGGCACGTTCAATGGCTTTATCTCTGAAGAATGGACGATTCTTTAACTCACGAAGTTCAGAGCGAGACATCCGATGACGATAGATTACATATTCTGCCTCTGACATATTGTACGCATCAGAGTCAGGGTAGAAGTTCCAAATTGAGACGGCTTCAATACGGGGCATCGTTCTCATTGTTGGGGTGTATTCCCCTGTCTCATCCCAATTTGGATACTCAACATCATGAGCAAACGGTCCTTTAATTACGCCAGTACCAAACAAGGCCATTTCAAATGCAGAAAAGCGGAGGTGTTTACTGGCATCAGACTCTTCAAGCTGATCATGAATTTTCTTTTCCATAAACCGCGCCGCTTCTTTGGCAGGTTCATAGACTGCAGACGTTGGGGTATTCCCGGGTCCTGCGTTGACTTCTTCTTTAACAGGATCAAGTTTATCTTTGAGTGGGCCTAGATCAGAGGCAGTAACAGCACCTTCAGGAACATCCCGTCCATCTCCTGCATACCCGACATTTAACTCGTCGTAGATTTCTTTGAGAGGTTCCGGGACTCCCGCATCAAGGTGAACCGAGTCTTTAATGCCTTCAGGTATTTTTGTCTGCTCAACTCCGATTGGAAATTTATTACCTGCGAACAAAACATCGACGATTTGGCTGTAGGCCGCAAGGACTTTTGTTTTGGTAATTTTAATAAAAATTTGCGAACGCTCAGTATCGGTGAACTGCGTCGTATCATCGTAAATCCCTCGATAATTTTTGTACGCTTTTAACCACCGCTCTTCTTCGGTCAGTCGCTTATCTTTCGATCTAGCAAATTTATCTCGGACAATAGAAACAAACCCTGAGTATTGGAAGTCTTCAGAAATATCATCTGTATCATCTAATACAACAGTGTCTTGTTGTTCAAAGTCAGGTTTATCTACAATAGCCATTTATACATCCACTAATATCCAAAAACTTTATCGAAAGGTTGCCAACCTGTTTTACCCAACTCTTCTTCAAAATCAAACACGCTCTTTGCTCTAGGACGAGACATGATTCCGTAGCGAACAGAATCGTACGTATGGTCACTGGCGTATCTAACATCAATATCATCAGTGCCTTTTGGACATGATGGTATCACTTGGAGATCTGCAATAATTTGTCGGCAAGTGTTAAAGAAAACAATTCCGGGCATTTCAATCTCTTCATCAACACGAAGTAATTCATGCAATCTGTTTTTACCTGCGACACGAGATCCTGCTGTTCGATCTGCAGGTCTCCACCGACAACCCTCTGCAATCATCTCTTCTGCAATAGAAGGTCCTGTGTGTCCTCGCTTGTGCCATGTCGAGCTATCTAATACGCCATAGCTAATCTTTTCACCCTGCTCAAGTTGCACAACCTTACGTGCCAACTCTCGTGCCGTTAATTTACTGGCGTATAACTCACGGTACACATACAAGATTTCATACGCCGGATCGACCGCAAACCAATGCACTGCAGAGAATGTCGAATACCCAAAGTCACACGATCTGAATCTTCTCCACGTATGTGGTATCTCAAAAGGTTCTGTAATATGAACAGATGAAGAAAACTCAGGGAAGGCCGCACCCTCTGCAATCATCCAGTCCCCTTCTAACAACTGTCTCCGTTGTTGTTCTGGAAGGGAAAGCAAGTTCGCTTCATAGCTACCCTCATCAAACAGATAAGGGTTGTCTTTAAGTGTAGCCGGGATGAACCGTCTAAAGAACAAAGGCTGTCCTGCTTTCGCATGAGTGTCAGGAAACCTTAGCTCCTTTCCTGATTCAATATCCACAGGGCAGAACTTGGTGTTTGCAGGAGAAGGGTCGATAAACATCTTCTTGACCCAACCATGTCCGGGGCCACCCGGGTTCGTGGTAGCTCGCATACATAAGGGAAGATTTGGGTCAGTAGTACGAAGACGAGAACGCATGTAGTCCCAAGCGAATGGCGTAGGATTCTGCGTAAGCTCATCAAACCCAATCCAACTAAATGCTTGGCCTTGGTAACGAAGTACATCCTCATCTCTATCTAGGTAAGTTAACCAGAGTCGTGCGCCAGATGGGAATGTCCATTGAGACTTTCTCTCTGACCACTTTGCGCCTTTATAGACTTGAGGATATAGCTCTTGAGTTTTCCAGATTAATTCACGAAGTTCATCGTTAGTACGACGAAGTAAAATACCGTTAAATTCTTTATTAGAGAAATAACGAACGGGGTCTGCAATCAGTGCGTAGGACTTACCGCCACCTGCGGCACCACCATATAACACTTCCCTCTCTGAGGCAGACAAAAATTCAGTTTGAGGACCGGGGTTCGGCTTAAAAATAACCGGGGCTTCACCTTTCTTAGTTCGGTAGATAGCCCCGCCAACAACCTCCATGTCAGGATCAATGGGAGGTTTCTCTTCCTGTTTTTGTGGTTTTGTTAACAGGTCATACTCTTTTTGTAGATTCGTAATCTTGCGCTTTAACTGCGTCTTCTTCTGGGTCTCTTTGACCTTTTTCTTATCTTTATTTAAATTAGAATTGGCATTAGTTGCACCGTGATTACCGTGGGCCTGTGCCCGGTGGTCTCTCCATTCAGGATAGATCTCACAGATCTTATTGAATAACTTACGGCAGGCTTCATACGAAAATGGTGCCCCACAATTTGCCGTAACAAAATCGGAGACCTGTCGATACGATGCCCCCTCCTTTAACGCATAAATAGCCGTTTCAAAATAAGGATACAATTCCTGATTAAGAATAAACTCTAGGTTCGGCTTGGAGGTTGCTGGATCTTTATCGTAGACAACTAAAAAAGGAGGTCTTCCTCGGCCTGTTGGCTTGAATCGATCAGGGAATACTCGCTCCTTAATCGTCTTCTTTTGTTCGTCAGTCAGACTCATCTGATTTCTTTTGAGGTAAAATAAATAAACCAGATGTATCTGTTGTTACCTCAACTTTCTCTCTCTTCACAACACCTACACGATCCAATATCTGTGTCGCCGCTGTGATGGAATTCTTAGCTCCCATTGCTGTCGGATCATCTAAAACACCGACAAGACCGAAAGCCGCCTGTACAGAATGAGTTCCAAGGATATTATTAGCTAACGCAATGATCTCATCATTCAATGGAGTAATGACTTCGTTTTGATGCGTAGTTTCTGAATAACCTGCCTCCCGCATAGCACCACGAATGTTGCCCTGAGAGGTAGACCCTAACGCCTGCAAAAAAGCTAACTGCTTTTCTGTGTAGGTCTTGCTGGGATTTAAATACGCACTTTTATCCATTGGGTTCACCATTTCTTACATGACCAGTAGCGGGCCGTAAACTTATCCTTTGCAGTATCACAGTTATGCCTTGCACGGAATGATTTCCTACGCTCTGGATTATCTCTTTTAATTTCCATATCAGGATCGCCAAACCGTACGAGTTTGATCTCATCACCCTTCTTTGCAAGAACAGCAAACTTCTTAGAGCCACCAGATGTTCTCTTTGGTTTGTTGTATCCAGCGAAGGTTTCCCCACGGTATTTTATACGGCCAGAAGGTAAGCGTTCAACATCTTTGGTAGTAGCCATCCTCTATTTCCTGTAACTTGCAGTTTTCTTTGCAATCTTCTTTGGTTGCTTCGCTACCTGCTTACCAGCCTTAGTCGCTTTCCGCTTGGCTCTGGTAGTAGCGGCATACTCTTTGTCCGAAAGAGCCTTGATAGCTTTCTCCGGTAGATATCGCTCCCCGGTAGCTTTGGGGCCTTGTGTAGATGGCTTGCCACTTTTGGTACGCCACTTCTGCTTGGTCCAGTTCTTTAGACTTTGCTGAGGCTTCTTCATTACGACTTGTAGCCTCCACCCTTTGCTTTGTACTGTTTTGCAAGCATCTGGGCCTTTCTTGCACTCCACTGTCCGGGCTTTCCGCCTTTACCGCCTGCTTTGATCTGGTTAAATAAGTTTTTACGCATGGAGGGTTTGGTGTAGTTTCCAGCTTCATTGACACGACTCTTTGTCTTCTTTGCGGGCATGTTATCCTCCCACTGGATTGAAGAATTCTTCGACGGTACAGAAGGCATCGGTATCCGGAACTCCGGAACCTGCTGTATCTGTCGTTTCTACAGTTATATAATCCCCAGCTTCAAGGACAATAAATGCGTTATCAATCTTGATAAACTCCCCCTGACTTAAG
>Ga0070750_10001568_pt1 | contig 12730 bp, 27 predicted proteins | sample VirMetDEL_Nov_24_FD_77013 | JGI IMG/M metagenome (GOLD analysis project Ga0070750, IMG submission 77013) | Aqueous microbial communities from the Delaware River and Bay under freshwater to marine salinity gradient to study organic matter... | ecosystem: Environmental > Aquatic > Marine >...
AACACGTGGAGAACTTCATGCTCGAAAAACTTCGACTCGTCGGAATGCTCTGAACCATTAGATACTCTATAGATATACTCTGAACATAGTGAAGAGTATATCAATAGAGAATCTTAGAAACCCTGACCCCAATGATTGACCTCAAGAAAACCCCCCGCACTATGGAACTTCCTCCGAACCCCCACCGCACCCTGTACCGCCGCCAATGTAGCGTGACGGGTGAAGGCATGAACTCTGGTTGGCTCTTCGAAGACAGCCACGACACCATCAAGTACAAGCGTGATGTGGTCCGCACCCTCAAGGACTGCGCCGCCGACTACGACCTCAAGGTCGAGGGCCGCTCGGACGACGACATCCTGCAGGCCGCATTCGAACTCGACATCTGCTATTGGACCGAGTGGGAGGATGAGATTGGCCCTGACGATGTGTGCTACACCCTGCACGGGGTGGAGTTGCACACGGAAGCGGACCGCCTCGCCTACTGCAACAACCTCCCATGCTCTGACGTGGAGCGGGCCGCCGTGGTCCTGGCGCATGACAACCACCATGTGTGGGTCATCGAGGGTGAAGGCGAGGAGTACGACGACCCTCGGATGTGGACGGGCAGGCAGTTCCTGTGCATCGGTAACATTTGGAACCTGACTATGGACGACAGCATCGCCGTCGAGGTTGGCAAGCGAGAGCTGAAGCACTACTCAGATGCGTACCTCAAGGATCCTGAGCGCTACCTGAAGACCGCTACCAACCCTGACCTGTGGCGATTCGTCGGATGGGAGAGCATCCACAAGACCCTTGCCGAACTCATGCCCAAAGAGTACGGCGCTGAAGACATCCCATTCTCATGAACGCATACGGAATCTACCTGATGGCAACCCACATCGAACACCACTGCGGTTTGCACGGAGATGGAATGGACCTGCACTGGGAGTTCTCTGCCGCACATTATGCCAACTTCTACCGCTCCCGTTGGGATAAAGAGGACCTCAGTCAAGCCGACTGCATTGAAGCATACGTCAAACATCAATCGGAGAACGACCCCGATTGGTTAAACCCTGACTGACCATTAGATACTCTAAGTATATACTATGAACATAGTGAATAGTATATACATAGAGAATCTTAAACCCCTAACCCCATGAAAAAACTCAGCAAATTCATTAACGTCGACCCCAAGAAGGGTATCACCGACCATCTGAAGGATGCCTACGAAGACATCATCATGCTCGAACGCATCCTAAACTACTGTGCCGAGTACCAACCTGACCTGAACCCGTATGCAGAAAATCCTGACCGCCGTCAAAGTTCCTCGACGTTTTTCTTCGAGTTCCTGCCTGACGCCCCACTCGCAAACATCTCGTGGTATCAAGGGGACATGGTGACCGACGACTTTACCACCCCGTCATGGTTGATGGGGAACATCCAAGAGGCGTTGGAATCCATCATCGCACTCTACCTCGAACACGACAAGCAAGCCACCATCGACCTCTGAAACCATGACAGACAGACAAGTAAACGCCAAGGTCATCTATCCTACCCTTGGTTACACCGTACTCAGTACAGGACAGGATATCCGCCGCGACGAGAACGTCGAGGTCATCATTCACGTTGGACACGCCGCTCACGGAAGGTGGTGGTTCGAGTTCTACGACACGAAGACAGAGGGGGAGGCGTACTACGCCGAGGGAGAACTCGAAGTCGAGGACAACAAGTTGGTGGGCTACGATGGTGTCGGGTCTCTCCCGACTGCGGTGATGGACATCGCACGAGACAAGTTCGGTGTCGATGTGTCAGAGGTGTACGCTGATGACGGACAGCCCAACGAATACGAGGTGTTCATGTACTGGGTGGACGGCAAGAGCTTCCACACTCTCCATGACGCCCGACAATACATCCACTCCCTCAAGCTCGATCTTGACGCGAACCGCGCCAAGTTCAAGGAGATTCAGAGGAAGTGAACGTGGTGGGGACCACGGGGTAGAGGGTGAGAGCGCACCACCCATTGGTTTTTGATACATCGTGCGCCGAGGGGGTGAGAGGCCCCTACCCCGCCCACGTAGCTCAGTGGATAGAGCAACTGCCTTCTAAGCAGTCGGTCGCAGGTTCGATTCCTGCCGTGGGTACTAATACACAGAACACATGAACTATTACGTAACAACCAAGACAGACCTGCTCACTCCTGAGCAACGGCAACAGTTCGAGCGCATCGAAGGCCTCTGCACAGACCACGACTTCGTGTTCATCCTGTGGGGCCTCCTCAACCACAACGTCACCGACACCCTCGACGATGACGGCACTGAGATGCAGAACTTCAGGGTAGACCTTGCGCAGTTCTGCTTCGGGTGGGTCATGGGTGAGAAGTACAACGAAATCGAAGCTAAGATGCGTAAATACAAGAACAAGTAAACACACAGACATGACGAAAGCAGAACTCATCCAAGAACTCGAAGGCATCCCCGACGACACCGTCATTCAGGTGTGGACACAGAGCGACCACAATGTTTGGCAACACACAGCCGTGGACATCATCACGGACGGACCTGATGACGAAATCATTCAGGCCGTACACATCAATGCATACAGGTCATGAGTTACCACTACAACAAACCCGATAAGCCCCTCAACGAGGAGTTCGTTCAATCCGAACTCGACCGCATGGCGGACATGAGAGAGCGCGAAGTCGCCGAGATGATCGTAGAGATGCGCTTGCAACTCTCGCTCCGTAAGAACAACGCCGAGTGGCTGGACGCCCTCGCCATGCTCCTGCGTGAGGAACCCATCGCCTTCCACGAGGACGAGGATGGGTACGATACGGAAGAACCTTTGCACGAGAGTGAGCTACACGAGCGCTACGTGAAGGAAGAGAAGCGTCTCATCAATCGTTACCACGCATGAGTTTCCTTACCCGCACCAAGCACCTGGACAGGCACGTTGCCACCCGACTGCGCATCCGTGCCAAGGCCATCTCCGATGAAGTCAAGCGCGACAGCAAGCGACACGGAGAGAAGTACAAAGACATCGACGGGCCACCCATGCGGGAGCTGGCTTCGAAGTTCTCACGACACGAAGACACAGCGGTCATCGGAGGATGGCTTCTCGAGCAGGACACTGCGTTCCGTGACTACGTACCACGTATGGTGTACGAAATCCTCAAAGACAACACGTACGAATGACACAGGCATACCTTGACGCACTACAGGCTCGCATTGACGAGCTGTACGACAGGCTTCTCGATGATCCTGAGTGCAGGGCCACAGCCATGCTGTTGTCTGCATGCATCGACAACTACAATGCGAAACTCAAACTCCTGCATCAACCATGCGCCAACTAAAAATCACACAGAAGGTTACAAAGCGTGACGAGATTTCGGTGGAGAAATATCTCGCCGACATCTCTCCCATCCCCCTAATTACAGCAGAGCGTGAAGCCGAACTTGCGTATCGCATTAGAAACAACCAAGACAAGGAAGCACACAGCGAACTTGTGCGTGCCAACCTGCGCTTTGTAGTCTCTGTTGCCAAGCAATATCAAGGACAAGGGCTATCACTACCTGACCTTATCAGCGAGGGCAACCTTGGGCTTGCGAAAGCGGCAGGCAGGTTTGATGAGACACGGGGCTTCAAGTTCATCTCCTATGCCGTGTGGTGGATACGACAGCACATCATGCAAGGGTTGTCTCAACAGGGGCGTGTAGTACGACTGCCGCAGAACAAGATTGCTCAAATCAACAGGGTAAAGAAAGCAACTTCAGCCCTTGAGCAAGACATGGAGCGAGAGCCTACAGCCTATGAGCTTTCTGATTACCTGGACACCACTCTTGATGAGGTCAATGTGGCGCTTGCAAATCAGAAGCGCACCTCTTCACTGGATGCACCTGTAGGTGACTCTCCAGACTCCGCAACTCGTATGGACTTGATCGAGGATCAAAGCATGGAGCGACCTGACGACAGTTCAAACCTTGCTTCACTCAGGCAAGACATCAACCAAGCGATGACCGTGCTTACTCCTCGAGAAAGAAAAGTGCTACACATGCTGTATGGATTGGGGGCCAACCACGTACACACTCTCGAAGAGATTGCGGAGATCTTGGAGGTCACACGAGAACGCGCTCGTCAGATCAAAGACAAGGCTCTGCGAAGGTTGAGATTAGAGTCCAACAGCAAACACCTCAAACAACATCTTGGTTAGACACTCTAAGTATATACTATGAACATAGTGAATAGTATATACATAGAGAGTCTTAATAGAATGGATCATGGAAATCAACCTATCAAAAGCATACCGCCAACCTCCCCTATCACTTAGGACCAACGAACGTAACGTCATAGAACTTGCTCTGCTTAGGAACAAGGGTAATCGAAGAGCCGCCGCATCTGAATTGGGCATCACCGAACGCACCTTGTACCGCCGCTTACATGAGTTCGATCTGCACAATGTGGGCAAAGAACTTTGACAACTACTCAACAGACCCTATCTTTACAACCTCTCAACAACCCTAACCCCATGAATGAGAACACCGAACACAACGGCATCCTTGTCGTTGCCAACACCTACCGCCGCCCCTGGGGCACTGGCAAGACCGTGCAACAGGCCCGTAAGAACGGCTACGGTATCCGCAAGACGGAGCACCAAACCATCTACTACTTCCGTCACAACCATTGGGCTGTGACTGGTGACGGCTACCCGACCTACCCACCTGACGTTGAACCCCCCGTGGTAGTGACTATGTACAAGGGCGAGATCATCAAGATGACTCTCGTTGGTCGTGGAGAATATGACGACTTCCTTGGTTACAAGCCTGACCTGCAGGTCATGGAACACCCTGACCCCGCTGCCCCTGAGAAGGACCGCGTCAAGGGTAAGATGGTGTACGAGGAGCAGAACTCTGAGTACGAATTCAACACGAAGAACGACAACTTCAACAGCCCGACATGGATGTTGAAGACGGACATGGTGGAGTACGAGCCAGGCAAGTGGTGTGACCCGAAGTATGCAAACGAAGAGGCATGATTACTGACGGCGAGAAAGACATCCGATCCTGCCTGTTCGAACTCGAGCAGTCCGCAGTAGGGCGTAACGACATGGAGGACCTCGAGCTGGTGCAACGGGTACGAAAGTTTGTCGACGACCAAGAAACCACCATCCTCAAATTCTTTCAGCGATGAAACCTACTTGGATACAATGCTACGGCGAACTCATGGACGGTCGCGCACCATACAAGGTGTACGGTGAAGACGACTGGCTCCTTGTACATCACAATGGCAAGGAGCACGACCTGAACATATGGTATGATGAGCTCAATGGCTCATGGCAATGGAGTGTGTACCCCGTTGATGACGAGGGTTGCACGAATACCAACTCCCTGATGGGGGCAGGTGACGCCAGAGAAATCATCGATTATGAAGGACACTGAAGACATCATCGCATTTGGGTGGGCAGGAATATTCCTGTGCATCCTGTACCTAATCGTAATAAACAACATATGAGTCACGACCACGTAGACCCCTTATTCCAGAACCTGATGAACGCAGTAAGCGGACAGATGGAGTTTGTAGCAAAGCGTACCAACATCAAATTAAAAAACATGCCAGACACACAACGCCTGACCGTTCAGCAGGCAGAAGCACTGAACAAAATGCTGGACCTCGTCCATGACCTCATCCAAGAAGTGCATGACGATCACAAGCAAGACAGATACGAACGTAGGTATCAACTCATCCTCGATCGCCTCTTCCCCGAACGGGTGGAGTGGAAAGAATGGGAGAATAAAGGAGACCAATGAGGGACGCCAGATACATAGTCGCCTACATGGGAGGCCGAGAGAACGAAGGCATCACGGAGGACTGGGTTCCATTCGAGGACATGATCGACGCATCAAACTTCGTCAGTCAACTCGGCGTGAACCATGGTTTTTGGAAGGCATCTATTTGCGAAATCAAAGAGACGTATGAAAGCTAAAGTAAGATTCCACCTGGGGCGTGGCCCCAACTATCAGCGTTGGCAAGTCAAGCACGGAGACTCCGTAGACTACTACGACCCTGAAGATGTCATGATTGAAATGAACAACGCCAAGCTCTGCAACAAACGCAAGACGGCAGAGCGTATCTGTGCAGGAGAGAACAAGACAGTGTGCGCATGGGTAGAGTGTGACGACTTGGTTGTGCTACCCGCCGATCCTCAAGCTGTTCCTGCTGTGCGAGACTTCGCACACTACAACCCTAAGCGTAGACCATACTGGCACAATACAGCGAGGGAGGATTTAGACAACACCAAACACCGTAGGCTTGCTACTTACGGCAAACTAATTGTGATTCCGTCATGACGAATGAACAATACACACCCGCTCAGAGGTTTCAACTGGCGGCTGAGCGCATGGAGATGGAGCGCAAGAAGTTACGTGGCATGTCCGCAACTATGCGGATCAGAGGAGAGAGTGCCGAAGCGATAATGAAAGAAGTAATGGAGTTGGTTTGCAAGAGCTACTCCGTTACTGAAGAACAAGTAAAAGGAACCAGTAGGGTCAAGAGCATATCTCACGCCAGACATGCATTCTGCTACCTGTGCGTAAAGCTGGACCCGATGATCACCTTGAAGCAGGTTGGCAACTTACTTGGTCGGGACCACAGCACAGTGATCAACAGCATCAAGAAGTGTGATGACCTGCGGCTCACTGACTACTACTTTGCGGCAGCATTCAACCTCTGCCTGGAGGGCATAGCTGAGAGCAACAGCAAGTACATGCAGAGCCTTGTCCAGAAAAAGCTGGATGAGGACGCAAAAAATATTGGCGACAATGAAATAAGGAAGTCTGTCCATTCTCTTCAGTTGGTGCATGACTTCATGCTGGCTATGACTGCGTACGATCTGCGCAAACAAGACGGAGATTTCAGCACAGGCGAACTCATTAAAGCACTGGAGAAAATCACATCGAAAGCAATGAAACAAGGATTCTAATGAACGACATGAATTACACTACATGGACTGAAGACGAGTTGCGACTGGTCCACGCATACAAGAACAAGATTCTCGAAGAGAGTGGCGGCAACGGCATCTCGAAGAATAGTCCTTCACTCAAAGAGCTGCAGAGCCTGTGTGTGAACAGGAGTGACTTGGCCGTGCATCATAAGGTGCGCTCCGCCCTGGTCAGCGAAGGGGCACTGACCACCCGTAAGCAGATGTTGGCTCGAATCAAGGCCAAGGCTCTGCAAGAAGACGTGGTGGCTGAGCGGCTGGACATGGAGGCCGCCCCCGCCCCCGACAGGAACAGCATCTTCGACTACACATCTAAAGAACCCGTCATCGTTAGCGTACCGCTGAGCAAGCTGTACGGCAAAGTAGATTTTCACACTTTCATGTCCCTTATCAATGAGTAATTACAGTTTCAAGACCACGAACATCCGTGGCAAGCAGTACGTTGAAGTCAACGAACGCATCAAGTTCTTCCGACAGGAGGAGCAGTACAAGAACTGGGCTATCAATACCGAGTTCCCTATGCTCACTACAGACGAAGCTCTGTGCCGATGCACCATCACGGATCGTGACGGCATGGTCGTCGCTGTCGGCCATGCTCATGAGCTGAAGGCGGCAAGCAACATCAACAAGACCAGCTACGTCGAGAACTGCGAGACGTCAGCCGTGGGTCGTGCTCTGGCTATGCTTGGCATTGGCATCGACAGCAGTATCGCCTCTGCTAACGAGGTCACCACTGCTATCGAGCAGCAGGAGGAGAAGCCTGCCCCCAAGAAGCGGACCACCAAGAAGGCGCCAGCCAAGAAAGCGCCAGCCAAGACTGAGCCGAAGATTGAGGTGGCTCCCGATCAACCTGTCGATGACATCATGGACAAGGCGGTGAACTACGTCAAGGGCGCAACTGACAAGCGCAAGGCGTTCGATGCCATCGTGGCTAAATACGGGGAGCAGCTGACCGAGGCACAGCAGGCAGGACTATTCAAGTTTGTGCGATGAATATGAGAGACCAACTGACGGAGAGGTACGGGAAGCCGCACCTCTCTTACTCCTCCCTGAAGAATGCGCTTGGGGATATGCGGCACTTCGATATGTACATGCGTGGTGAGATCAAATACACCACGGATGCATTGACCTTCGGCAGTCTCTACGACTGCTTGCTGTTGACCCCAAGCGAAGCACCCAATCAGTTTGTCATCCTTCCTGATGATGAGCTGATGAAGGGGATTGAATCCAAGAACGTCAAGGCTACGAACGAGTACAAGCGCCGTGTCAAGGAGTGGACAGAGTCCGTGGCTTCTGATGGCAAGACCATCGTGACCGATGAGGAATGGCAGAGAGCTCGTGATATGATCGACCGACTGAGTGACGAAGGTGTACTGGACGACGTGTTGTCGGGCGGACAGGCTCAGGTTGAGTTCAACGAGGACATCGATGGTATCCCATTGAAGGGGTTCATCGACTACTTGCACCCCGACTTTGTGCTCGACAGCAAATCGACGCGAGGCATGGACAAGTTCCGCTATGACGTCAACAGTTTCTGCTACGACATTCAGGCGTACATCTACACACTTGTCACTGGCAAGAAAGATTTTTACTGGCTGGTTCAGGAGAAGAAGGAACCCTACTACCCTGGTCTGGTCAAGTGCAGTGACAAGACATTGTTCTCAGGGGAGATGAAATTCAACGAGGCGGTCGAGAACATCCGCGAATGGTTGAACACAGACGAATCTGAACTCAATGGCATCGCCAAATTCGAAGTTTGATTTTGACTTCGACTTGCTTTACGCAATTACCTTATATATATTTATCATCATCAATATTCTTACTTCATTATGAGTGAACAGAAATACGACAGCATCCTTGTTGGATGGGTAGACGAACCGAATTTTAACGACCAGGGCGAACTGATGAACTGGAGAGTTAAGCTCAAGGATCACGAGCTGCAGGACATGCTCGACAAATATCTTACCGCCAAGACTGAGAAGGGTGGAGGCAACGTGTACCTCACTTTGTTTATGAGCAAGAATGGGCGTGCGTGCTGCAGAGTGTACGATCCCAACAGCGAGGGCGCGAAGCAGTCCCGAAGCTCTAAGAAAGAGGCGACAAGCGTTGCCGATGACCTCCCGTTCTAAAAAAGTCTACTACCACACGATCAGGGTCAAGTACAGACGTCATGGTCGAGTTGCGTACAGCGAAGAGTGGGCTGTTTGTGGCACACACAAACCCGAGAAAATCTTGGAGGAGAGTGAACACACACGGTCCCGCTTGCACAAGAAGCTGTACAAGAAGAGCAAGGCAAAGCATCAACCTCTTGAGGTGGTCGAGATCCTTGACACGGTCGTGATGGGTAGGGAAAACAACGGAGATGGATAGAAGAGACCAGATAGTGGCTGCTTGCGGCAAGGTAAAGCAGCTACTTCTTGAGAAGAATGATGCGTACGGGGACAGTGCTCTGTCTCCACTGAACATCTTTTCTCAGGCCAGTGCCGAGTATGGGATACGAAACCGTATTGATGATAAGCTGAAGCGTATTCAAAACGTAGGCTTGTCTGATGCAACGGAGGATACCCTGCTCGACCTGGTCGGGTATCTTATCCTTCTTATCATTGCTCGAGATGAGAGCCACAATATTCAAAACCATATTCGCGAAGAACGAGCCTCATCCAGTCACGATAATAAAAGCGCTGCATCGGATACGCGATGGGGCATCACGTACGACAGTTGAGTCCGTTCGACAGGGAAACAAAGAGGAGAAGCTACGACTCCCTGCTGTGTTATTCAGTGGGGAGTTTTCGTCTCGTCATGATGATGACATCCACGAACACAGTGGGTTCATAGTTCTTGACTTCGATCATGTTGAAGTCGAGAGTACAAAGCGGGCACTGGCAACAGATGACTATGTCTACAGTTGCTGGGTGTCTCCTTCAGGCACGGGTGTCAAGGCACTGGTCAAGGTAGGTAGCCCCGAACGCCATCGCGATCACTTCCGTGCGTTGGTTAGGTACTTTGATGAAAGGTACGGGTTGGATCTTGATGAGAGCGGCATCAATGAAAGCCGCGCTTGCTTTGAATCGTACGACCCAGAGATAGTAATCAAGACAGGCAGCGAGAAATTCTCTATGCTGCTGAGCGAGGAGAGCGCTAATGCTGAACCCGAAGGTCCATCTTCGCTGTTCACGGACTACGACAAGCTCAACATAGCTGCCCGCATGGTGCGCAATGCACCTGATGGGGAGAAGCATAACACTTTGATCAAGGCAGCCACGCTGTGTGGCGGTTACATTGAAGTGGGTCGTATGGAAGAGGACGAGGTTGTCCGTGTTCTAACCCGTGAGATTCAGCGCCGCGATATAGATAGTCTCGACGCTGCCATCCTCGACATAAGACAGGGTATTCAGCACGGCAGAACACGCCCTATCAAGGACGCAGTTCAACAGGAGGAGGAAGCAGTGCGGCGTATGCAGCTGGAGGATGGGGACTTCTCCTTCCTCAGTGAAGACGACAGTGACTTCTCTTGGATCGAGGCGTACAGTGAGGGGCGTATACCTCACGGACTGGACACGGGTAGCGAGACGCTGGACAAATACTTTCGTTACAAGAAGGAGCTAGTCATATTTAATGGACACAGCAACGTAGGTAAGACGACGGTTGCTCTGTACATGATGGCCAACGCCTCGACACGACACGGTTGGAGGTGGTTGGTATACAGCGCGGAGAACAAGTCGAGTAGCGTGAAGATGCAGTTGATGCAGTTCTACTTGGACAAGAAGGTGAGCAGCATGACGTACACTGAACGCAAGCTCTCATTCGAGTGGGTACAGAAACACTTTAGCGTAGTCAATAATAATAAGGTGTACAGTTACTTGGACATCCTCCTGTTTATGGATAAGGTCAACCATCATTACAATATTGACGCTGTGTTTGTGGACCCTTACAATTCCTTGAGGTTGGACCTGCGGAGTTCGGAGATGAAGAACCCGCATGACTACCACTATGAGGCGGCGACTGCCTTCCTTACGTTCAGCAACAATAATGATGTGGCTGTCTGGTTAAACATGCACGCCATGACGGAGGCACAGCGGCGTAAGGGAACTGACGGGCTACCTACTGCACCGTATGCGGAAGACACAGAAGGTGGTGGAAAGTTTGTCAACCGAGCAGACTGCTTCATCACCATACACAGAAAGGTGCAGGCTCCTGATCCTCACACCCGCATGATGAGTGAGATTCATGTGCGTAAGGTCAGGGAGACAGAGACTGGGGGCAGGCCAACGCCATTGGACGATCCGTTCAAGTTAGTGATGAACAGTAGCCACACTGGGTTTGTCGAGTGGGGCACCAGGGGCACACTCTTAACACCATACAAAGTACAGGAGGGCAAACAGATTGCGTTACCTGTAGACAGATTAAGCTTCTCAATTGGTCCAAACGAAAACTTTGTGCGTACCTTCTCGAAAGATGAAGAAGCGCAAGGCGGGGACGCGACCTAGTAGAAAGCGTAATCTCGGTAAGTTTAAAAGCGGAATCGAGAAGTACTGCAACGATCAGCTGAAAGCAGCTGGATTAGATTTCTTGTATGAAGAGAAGGAGTACGAGTTGATGCCATCGTTTAGGTATCCCAATAGGTACTTGAAGATGACTGCTAAAAAGAAAGACTTGAGTAACAGGTCTAACTCTACGCAGTTGCCGATCAGATACACGCCTGACTTTGTGGCTAAGGATGGCAGCTGGATTATTGAAACGAAAGGATACCTTCCTTCGCATCACGACTTCCCGATGAGGTGGAAGCTATTCCTAAAGCATTTGGTTGACAATGATTTAGATTGCGCGGTGTATATTGCTAAGAACAAACACCAAGTCGATCAAGTCATCGAGGATATCCGCAAGTATGCAACGGGGGGAGCTGAGTAAAATCTATGGTGGTGCCTGCAATCGAATGCATGAGGCCATTACGATTCTCTACGAAGCCTTGCACGATCACAATGGTGATCCGCACACGAACACTGAGTACGTGATTGACAGAGTTAGCGAGTACAGGAGGTGGTTGTTAGTAGAATCAGACCTATTGAGAGAGGCTGTAAGGGAATACAACGATGAAGTCGGGGGTAAGCACAGGGAGGCGTAAGAGATCCTGGAGGAACGGGAACCTAGCGGCACTTCGATATGAGCGATGCTTCCCGAATGCACGCAAGTCGAGCATGTCAGAGGACATTAACATGCACATCGACTATTGGCACGATGACATTGGCGTAGATGTAAAGGGGAATAATCTACCTGACGAGATCTGGGTAGAGATGAAGAACGTACAGGGCAAGCCTGGTTGGGTGTTTGGGGACGCACGGTTCATCGCCTTTGATATGCCTGAGGTGCACGGATTCGTCATCGTAGATCGCAGTGAACTGCAGCAGTACTGTCGAGAGAACGTAGACTTCAGTGGGCTCGTCTCAAAGAGCGAGGCGTACAAGCGCTGCTATCAGCGCAAAGACAGGAATGATCTAATCACTAAGCTGGTACTCCAGGACTTGAAGGACTTGCCAAGCTATAGGATAAAAAGATATTGTGTTACCTACAGCCACCCTGAGAGCGGAGAAATTTTGTACGTATCTTAGTGACATCTCCTAAGGGGTTAGGGGGTAACGGTGCGTTTTGGTTTAGCACCTAGGTTTTGGGAGGGGGGCACAGCGGTGTCCCCCTCTTTTTATTTGCAGTCTTTCTGACGCAGCTCATCGACCAGCTTATCAAGGTGCTCGATACGCTTTTCGAT
>Ga0070750_10001569_pt1 | contig 12727 bp, 8 predicted proteins | sample VirMetDEL_Nov_24_FD_77013 | JGI IMG/M metagenome (GOLD analysis project Ga0070750, IMG submission 77013) | Aqueous microbial communities from the Delaware River and Bay under freshwater to marine salinity gradient to study organic matter... | ecosystem: Environmental > Aquatic > Marine > Coastal...
TACCCGATCCACTTACCTCTAAAGACCCAGTGAATGAATGTGTATCATCGGCAGTATCACCGAATTTTGTTGAACCCGATTGATATATTATACTTGCAGAAACAAACTCTGTATGGAACTCTTGTGCTGTTACGATTCCTGTTACTACTAAATCTCCGTTTACCTGAGCGCCAGTACTTGTAGTTTCTAACTTAATGTCATTACCGTAGAAAATGTTAACAGCATTTGTGCCAAACCTAATACCGGTGCTTCCTCCTGCAACTAATGCTAGTTGGTTAGAAGAGTGTAGATACATCCCTGTGTCTGTATCGTCAGAAAAGGTGAATGATGGGCCTGATTGGGAACCTTGTCTATTGTAAATACCGTTACCGGAGTATACATATAAACCTGTACTTTTCCACATTCCTTTCATTGTACCATCTACTGCAATGGTCAATTCACCAGGTGTTCTATTGTAAATTCCTGTGTCTGGATCTGTTGAGAAGGTAAAGGATGGGTTGGTTGATGAGCCAGCTCCTGCTATATACTGTGTACTTGTTAATGAACCGGTTACTGTTAATCCGTTTGTAAAGTTACCTGAGCCTGAGACGTCTAATCTGTAAGAAGGTGCTGTTGTACCAATACCAACATTACCGTTTCCCCCTAACGCCGTCAAAGCATAGCCCCATCCTGTTTTTAAGTATACATTACTAGCGGCAGCGACTGTTGCGTTACCTGTTGACACTATACCTGCTTGGTACGCATTGTGAGTCTGTCCAATTAATAGAGATGGTGGAGTAACTCCGCCTACGTCTGGTGATTGTACTTTTATATAACCCTGGTCAATATCAAGTTTTTGAGAAGGAGTAGCAGTTCCAATACCTATCTTTGAACCAGAAATAACAAAATCATTCTGATTAAATGCTCCTGCTACTACTCTATTATCTGCAAAGATTTCCAAGACCGGTAGACCGGCTACCGTATTAACACTGAATAATGAATCCGATAGATCATCAGAGACCTCAAATAGCCTCCCGTTTACACCATCTATCGCTAGTACTGATGTACTTGAACCTGAGTCCGTTCTAGTGAACGCTACAGACCCGCTATCCTCAATAGTTAAAGTGGTGTTATATGCTGAACCGGAAAATGCTATTAACCCCGAACTCGGGATTATTCTGATATCTTTAGCCATAGGTAGGTACTATAGTTGTAAACTGAGTTTATAATAAATAGTACTATGGCTTCTTATAGGTTTGTTTATAGACCAAACCTTCCTTTGGTGGCGTTGTAGTTTTGTAAGACTTCGGAAGCGGTGAGTGCTCGGTTATACAAGTATACACTTGAAATATGTCCATTCCATTGATCACTACCGTTTCCTGCAGCCGCTATCGCGATATTACCTGCATACGATATTGGAGTACCGCCTACGGTGGTGCTTATGCTCTCTTCTCCATTAAAGTAAGCTTTCATTGTTGTACCATCGTAATTAGCAGTTAAATGTACCCATCTATTGAGATCTACTGAACGATTTGTTGTTATGTCAACTCTCGTGGCTGTTGTATGTATAATACTATACCTAAATGTTCCACTTCCTTCATACCTTATTCCAAATGTATGTTCAGCTAAACCGTACACTGAGGAAGGTCCTTTTATAATCAGGTTTGGATAATCATCAAAAGATGTTATAAAGTACCAACTACAAACGGTAAATCCTGGGGTGATGCTAAAGTCTCCTGTTCCGGTTACTAGGGCGTAATCATCAGTACCGTCGAAAAATAAGGTAGGAGCGGAACCTGTACTGGCAGCTGAAGGTCCGTTTTGAAGAGCTGTATTATAGTTATTCTCACTCAGATCATACCACGTTGTACCACTACCCGGATACGATTTTTTATTAGCTGCATCTAAAGCTAATACCAATCCATCCTCTATTATATTTGGTCCTCCTGCTACTGCCATATTCTATAGTCCGTATCGACCTTTTAGTGCATTGTAATTTTGTGTGATCTCTGAGGCTGTGAGTTCCCTATTGTATATGATGAGGTTTCCAAAATCTCCGTCAAAAAGATAGCTTGGGTGACTCTTTCCTATAGTTAATGGAGCTGTTCCGTTTTGACATACTTGTCCTTCAGAATTATTAAATGAACTATTGTAAATATCTTCTCTATTTCCGTCTATATAAATTTTCATTCTAGAAGAATCTAAAGCTATACCATCGAAAGTACATACACAGTTATGCCAAACATTACTTTGGAGAATAGCTCCGGTTTCTCTACCATGTTGAAGAGACCCGTTTAAATCCCCTTTTAAGAAGAACCTTAGTCTATTTCCAATGTATATTCCCATATTCCATTCTCTCTGCCCACTATAGTTATCTTTTGCTACTATAGATTGAACTGTATGAGAAGCATCGTGGGCTTTAAACCAAAAACTCACACTCTTTGCAAAGTTGTTAGTCCCATCTCCAAAACTAAATATATCGTTATCTGCTATGCTAACAAAATCATCGGCCCCATCAAACACAACCGATGCATCTTTTGCTACACCCGAAAATGTAGGTCCATTGGTCAGAGTACCATCATTACCATTCCCAGACAAATCATACCACGTTGTACCACTGCCGGGATATGAATCTCTCTTGGCTGCATCCAAATGCAGTACCAATCCATCTGTTACTATTCCTCCGGTATAATTGTATCTTGTAGCCATAACTTATATTCCAAATCTGCCTTTTAAAGCATTGTAGTTTTGTTGAATCTCTGAGGCGCTTAGTGCTCGGTTGTACATTGAGGAGTATGCGATATCCCCATCCCACTTACCTCCAGCTTGTAGCCCTGCTCCAATGTAAAGGCTGTTTGCTGTCGAAATACTATCCACACTCCTTGTTAGAGAGCTCACTAACTGTCCGTTGGTGTACATTCTGTGCTTACTTTCTTCTGCGCTGTATACTCCACAGAGGTTAACCCATTTTCCAACCTCAACATAATCTGTCGAACCAGCAGAGTTGTTTCCGGTACCGTCCCATACTCCAAATAACCACTGTGTTCCTATGTTTCCCAAATAAAGACTGTAACCTACACCAGAGGCAATAGCAATACTGGTGCCTTTTCCCATGATAAACCTAGTGTTTCCAGTTTGATCTGTACGCACCCAAGCATGCAAAGAAAAAGAGTTTGTAGTAAAGTCTATTGTAGAATCGTGTGGAATACTGACAGTATCATCCGCTCCATCAAATACAAGAGTTCCACCATTATCAGAGCTAAATGTAGGTCCGTTATTTAACGTACCATCATTACCATTACCGCTTTTATCTCTCCATACAGTACCACTGCCCGGATATGACTTTGGATTACCTGCATCCAAAGCCAATACCAGACCATCGGTTACTATTTTAGGAGAATGTGCAAAAGCCATATTACGCCTCTTCTTCCATTGGTGCTGTCCAAGCTTCAGTAGCTAAGAGCGCCAATATATCAGCATGATTGTATTCTGTGTAAGAATCTGAATAGATAGACGGTCTACCGTATACTCCTGCCTCTACTGTAGTAGTTACTTCTTCGTTAGTTTCTGGGTCTATGTGAGTTTCTGTATAAGTTTCTTCTACTACTCTAACCTCATACTTAACAAAAGTCTCTGTACCTGCTACGTTGTAGCGTAGAGAATCTGCTGAAGACTCTAAAACCTGAGAAAAATCTACGTTAGCTACCTCTGAAGCTGGGATTACTAACCATCTTCTGTTTGGAAATCTGCTCATAATGTTTATTTTATAATTCTATTGTTCTTACTTCGTAGACCCTATCCGTAGGATCTGCTGCTGTTAATTCTGCTGCCTTAGCGTCAGCCTCTGCTTGAGTATCATACTCATCTACAGTATCGGCACTGTTCAACTTTGCTACCCAAACTTGTCTCTTTGCCCAACTTGGGTCAGATTCGTTTAATGGTGCAGGGATGAGCTGCTTATATACTCTGTACTTTGTTGCCATAATATATGAACTTTATTATAAATAGTTAAATTCCGAATCGGGTTTTATAGTGACTGTAGTTACTTTTTATTTCTGCAGCGGTAAGTGCTCGGTTGTATATTTTTGCTACTGCTATTTTACCGTTGAGTTGCCTAGTTGTTCCAGTATTACCTCCAATTGTTACTACGGCATTATTAGTCAGGCAGGGAAATTCTGAGCCAAAATCTCTTATTCTAACTCGTTCTCCATTTATATAAATGTTACCAACTTGTCCGTCGTAATTTGAAACTACATGTGTCCATGTATCTGCCGGTATTATACTTGATATAGTTCCGGTTTGTCTTAATCCTTCGGATGTATTGTGGTTTTGAAATACCCCGAAGGGTGCAGTTTGAGTAAGGTGTACTAACCACGAAGTCTTATCTATTAAACGAGGATAGAGATTATTCTGGGAGGAGGATGCTTTAAAAACAAATTCAAAAGATACATTTGTCGTTAAGTCAAATAAATCACTATCAGGAATTGTTATTTCATCATCTGTACCGTCAAAGTCAATCTGTGCACTAGAGTCAAATCCAGCAGTAGATAAATTGATAGTACTATTTCCTGTCAAATCTTTCAATCCTTCTGTGGTTGATCTTGTTCCGTTTACAAATGGAGTGGCGTGAGATTTCTGTTCTATCTGGAAATTATCTATTAAAAAGGATCCTTGTGTAGCGTCGTTACTTGTTCTAATATAGAACTGAGCATTTCCGGTACTAGAAGCAGTATAGGTCTTAGTAAATCTTTTCCACTCTGTTGTAGAGATGCCAGTGAAACTATGAGCACCTCCTGATATGTTTACTCCTGAGAAGTAAGGGGTTGTTGGGCAGTTTATATTTTTAGCGTAAACTGAAACGGTGTATTGAACTCCACTTACTACTGGTATATCTATTCTCCAAAACGCTATAGCACTTACTGTAGAGTTTGTAAGTTTTATACTGTAGTTTCCTGAATAAGAATCTGCTGAGTAGTATTCATAGCTTCCGTCTGTTTTTGCATCTATTGCCCAGCCATCTGCTGATTTGGAACCGTTTTCGAAAGTTGGATTTACATAACTAGAGAGTATATTAACTGTAGGCTCACCCTTATACGAGTTCACCGTATCTCCAGTATCGTATGCAAATACTAATGCATCCGTACCTGCTATCTTTCCGTATCCATGTCTTACTGCCATAACTTACTAAATATTAAATCTGCCTTTGATGGCGTTAAAGTTTGATTTGATCTCTGAGGCTGTTAGTGCTCTAGAATATGCTTTTACGGTTGCAATATCACCTTCAAACCAATAATAAGTACTTCCTAAATGTTGAGAGTTTCCTATTAATGCATCCAGTAGTGGGTAATTACCCATTCGTAAACCGTTACTTGTTACTGACAATTCTCCATTAACATACATCTGTAGTGATCCTGAGTCTCCGGTTCTTGTGTATGTAGCAGCAACATGATTCCAGTTTCCTTTTGTATTTAAATTTGTAGAAGTAGATACTGAGTGTGTGCTGTATACGGAAGAATCATCGTAGTCTTTATCTATATAAGTAAAGGCAATATTACCTAATGTATTAGATACATTCCCGTATCCATAACTAAAGCTGTATCTATACCTTCCAAAGATAGTTCCTGAAGTTGTCTTACTGTGGTCTGATGGTACTTTAAATATAGACTCTACGGTGAATGAGGTTGTAGTGTTATCAAAATTGGTACCGTACTGCGCTCCTAAATTAATCTGATCATCCGTACCGTCAAAAGTCATTTGTGCATTACTGTCAAATGATACGTTTGTTAGATCGAGTGTTGAATTGCCTGTAAGATCTACTAAACTTTCATCCATCTCTCTTAAACTTCCTTCTGGCAACCATTGTATATTGGTTGCAGTCATCGGAGTTAAGTCTTGATAACTGCTTCCTGAATACCTAGCTAGCATTAGTCCGGTGATGAGAAAATCTACTTTTGTAGAGTTGGTAGGGCTTATATAGAGATCGTGAAAGTTATTTGTTTTTGTGGTAGATGTTGAATCAATAGTATACATTCTTCTCCAAACTTCATCTGTTAGCGGTATATCTCCAACTACATCTCGATCACTTACGTCGATTTCTATTTCCGAGTTTGCTGGATTGGAATTGAACCCTCTCACCCACATACTGTATAAATGTAATCCTTTTCCAAAAGACCCTGATAGCATTATAGGATTGTTATTTTCATAATCTCTTGTTAGAGAGTTAGCTGCAATTGACGATGAATAATAACACTTCCACATCCTAGCACCGGGTACCGGTGAATCCCAATCACTACCGGACACCTCTTCTATATTAATCCTATTGCGAGTATTCCACTCATCCAAAGGTCTTATAATATTATGAATAGGCATACCCTTATACGAGTTTACCGTATCCCCAGTATCAAAAGCAAATACTAAATTCTCTTCTCCGAATGTGTTTGGTCCTACTGATGTTGGCATAATATTATAATCCGAATCGGGTTTTTGTTGCGTTATAGTTTTGTAGAACTTCTTGGGCTGTTAAGGCTCGGTTGTATATTTGAGCAATAGGGTAATCTACAGGATCTTGAAATGTTGTATTCATATTGTCAGAAGTGTTTAGGTTTACTCCTGAAAGTTGCTTACTTCCTTGCAGTTCTCCATTGACGTATACTTTTGCTAGTTCACTAGCATCTAAAGTCACAGATATATTATACCATTGATTATTATTAAACGTATATAGTATTGATGCTAAGTTGTTACCTCCGCCGTTGTACCCTCCATCTTCATTTCCAAATGCAAAGTAGCTGAATCGTCCACTGTTGTTTCTGTTCTCGTAGGAGGCCCAGAATCCATAATGAGGAGTAGGTGGGTCTGTTGCTGCAACATCTACAGATCCTTTTCTTAAGAAGTGGTACAGAGTGCCCGTACTATTTACATAATCTAAGTTATAAAACCTAGCCCATAAATTAAAGGAAATACTAGTAAAACTACTCAACGATGTACTATTTTGGACACTTAACCTGTCATCTACTCCGTCATATACAAGTATACCGCCATTATCCGAACTATAGGAAGTGCCGTTTTGCAGTGTAGCGTTATTTCCGTTTCCTGATAAGTCTGTAAAGGCAGTACCACTGCCTGGATAAGAGTTTGTATCGGCTGCATCAAGATGCATAACCAAACCACTTGTTACTATTCTAGGATTATGATGTAATGCCATAACTTATATGTCTCTTTCTGTTACTAATGGTTTAACATCTTTTCTAGTACCTTGAATAAAGTAGAAAGCATTGATGCTTGATCCTAACAAGTTACCGTTTTTAATAAATACCTTGTTATCTTTTATATCAGCTACATATAGGTTCTGATGTTTACCAATTGATGTTAATTGCACTGTGATGCTCTCTTCATCTACTAAACCGGTCCATTCTTCTGGTAATTCGATTACATTACTGTTAATCTTTCCTCTACAATATACGGCATGTTCCGGTCCTTCCAGTACCCCGTATACTAATTTCCTGTTTTCTTTAGTAGGGTGAGGTATAACGAACGACTTTTCTGATGCTTCTAGAGTACCGTTGATACTTAAGGTTGAACCGTCCCAAGTAAAGTCTCCTGATCCTGATACCGTATCTGAATCTGACCAAACAGTTACTTGATTTGTAGCTCCTGCTCCATCTACAGCACCTGCTCCTAATCCTTCTTCAATAATATTACCTGAAGCATCTACTGCTAGTCGGTAGGCAGTGGTGCCTGTGTGAGTACCTGAGCCGTATCCGCTAATCTGTAAAGACTTATCTCCAAATAACTTTAAAGTACTTGAACCAGATGTTTCGAAATCTATAAATCCGGTAGTTGTTCTATTTGCAAAAGTAGCGTTTAATCCTCCGTAGAAAATCTCAAAACCTTGAGAGTTTCCTGCTCCAGAGGTTGAGTTAGCTAACTGGAGGTATACATTTGATGTGGATGGTTCGTATATAGAAAGTTTTCTTGCTGGGGTTGCTGTCCCAATACCTACGTTACCTCCATCTTTAATAGCAAAATGCTCAGTTCCGCCTTGAGAATATACAAATGCGTTTAAAGTAGAATCTCTTTTAGTGTAAACAGTACTTCCACCGTAATAAACTGCTTGATTGGTTGGTAGTAATATACCATCACTACCGGTTAAGAATCTAGCGATAGTTTCTCTTTGATTAACTCTAAAGAGATTACCTGTGCCTGCTGCTTCAACTACTCTAAAGTGTGTGTCGGTTGATACAGTTCCTGTTCCTTTTATCTCTAACTTAGCAGTTGGTGATGTCGTACTAATACCTACGTTACCGCTACCGTCAATTCTTAGTGCTGATCCTGAGTCTGCAGTAGTAAACCTAAATCCAAAGTCTCCACTTCTTTCATGTGAGAAGTATAAATCTCCACTGTGATTTGTTGAAGCTTTTATGTTATCGTCAGTACCGCCTAAGAGGATACTGTCATTAAACCTAATGTAATCACCTCCTGCTGATCTTAAAGCAGGATTTATTCCAGCTTGATAATCAATAATTAATTTACCGATTCGGTGACCGTCTTCAGTATTGTCGATATAGATCTTATCACCAGTAATATGAGAGAAGCTACCTGTGTTTGTAGCTGTAATACTGCCAGTTACCTCTAAACTTCCTGTGAAAGAATGAGTATCATCATCTGTATCACCAAACTTGGTAGATCCTGATCTGTAAATGATTGATGCTGAGACAAACTCTGTGTGGAATTCTTCTGCTGTTACTATACCAGCTACTGTTAAGTTACCTCCTATATTAGTAGTACCGTCGATATATAAATCTCCTGATGCTGAGATGTTACCTTCTACTGTTAATCTTTCTGAAGGAGTATTAGTACCTATACCTACGTTACCGTTTGAACCGGTAGCAAAGATTCTAACATTACCTTGACCGTCGGAGATAAATATGTTGTTATCTTCGTCAGCAAATCCATCAGCTGTAGCACTACCTAATACTACGTTATAACTTCCTGATATAATACATCTACCGGCTAGTTGACCTACACCTACGTTACTGATGCCGGTGCCTACTTTGTACAGTGTGTTAGTACCTATGGCAGTATTACCGCCTCCGGTAGCTACTCTCAATGCCCTGTATCCTACCCCTACGTTATTGTTTGTAGTTGTATCTTGAAGAGCTTGGAAACCTATACCTACGTTTCTCTGTCCTGTGCTGTTGTCTAACAACGCTCCATAACCTACAGCTGTGTTTCTAATACCAGTTGTGTTTGACTGTAAAGCAGAAGGACCTAGCCCGACGTTATCGGTACCGGTAGTATTACTGTATAGAGTAAGATAACCTAGTGCAGTATTCCTAACACCAGCAGTATTACATCTCATTGCCCTAAAACCTAGTGCGGTATTTCTAAAACCTGATGTGTTAGCACAAAGAGCTTGTCTACCGACGGCAGTGTTTTGCATACCTGTTACATTACATCTTAGTGCAAAATCACCTACTGCGGTATTGTTTGCTCCTGTAGTATTTGTACACAATGCAAAATCACCTACTGCGGTATTGTAGTTTGCAGTGTTATTTCTTAGTGCAAAGTTACCTAAGGCTGTATTATTGACTCCGGTAGTGTTATACTGTAGTGCGGATCTACCTACTGCTGTGTTATTTACACCAGTGGTGTTACTTTGTAATGCATAAGTACCGATAGCGGTAAGGCTATTTGCTGTCGTATTACTACATAGTGCTCTAAATCCTAATGCTACGTTCTGACCTCCTGCGGTATTTTTGTCTAATGCACTAAGTCCTAATGCTACGTTCTGGGCTCCTGTTGTATTGCAGAATAGTGCAGATACGCCTAATGCTTTGTTACTGTCTCCAGTAGTATTGCAGAACATTGATCTTCTACCAATTGCAACGTTACTGCTTCCTGTAGTGTTTTTTGCTAATGCACAAGATCCGATAGCAATATTTTGATCTCCTTCTGTGTTAGAACACATGGTAAAGGCACCTAATGCTACGTTATTTACACCTGTAGTGTTTGCAGTTATAGAGAAAGCTCCTACCCCTACGTTATTAAGACCTGTTGTGTTATTTCTTAATGCTAAAGCACCAATACCAATTGTATTGTTTGCATTATTACAGATCAATGCCTGGTAACCTATACCTATATTACAATCTCCATACTCGTTAGATTGTAGGGTCTGTCTACCTATTGCAATATTATGTTTCCCGGTGGTGTTTGAACAAAGTACGGCAGATCCTACTGCTACGTTCCAGTCTCCTGTAGTATTAGCTCTTAATGCTTGAAATCCTACTGCTACGTTACAGTTACCTTCTGTATTTGCATATAACGAATCAGTACCTATGGCAACGTTCCTAATACCTGTGGTATTCCGAAATAATGCACATCCTCCGATTGCTGTATTATTGACTCCGGTAGTATTGCTTCTGAGTGAGTTATAACCTACTGCTGTGTTGTGACTACCTTCAGTATTACAGAACATTGCATTTCTACCTATCGCTACGTTTTTACCTGAGGTGTTATACTTTAAGGTGTTGTACCCAACGGCAGTATTTGCTTCACCGGTTATGTTACATAGAAGAGCACATACACCAACAGCTACGTTTTTACCGCCTGTAGTAGTTTTGTATAGTGACTTAAAACCTAAGGCTGTGTTGTTAGATGATGTTGTACTCTTATTTAATGCTCTAACACCGACAGCTGTATTTTGTATACCGCCATCTTGAGCTGGCATTGTTCTATCTCCGATAGCAACGTGGTTGGTACCCGTAGTGTTGGCAAATAGTGCTCCTGCTCCTAACGCTGTATTGTATCTACCGGTAGTATTTCCATCTGCCGCTCTGTAACCTACTGCTGTATTTCTAGCTCCTGTGGTGTTGTTAGTTAGTGCTCTATACCCAAGAGCTGAGTTAGATCCTCCGGTAGTGTTTCTACATAAAGCTAGAGATCCGAATGCTGCGTTTCCTCCTCCTGCAGTGTTAAACCTCATTACATCTCTACCAAATGCTGCGTTTAATGTTCCTGTGCTGTTTGAACACATTGCATTAGATCCTACAGCAGTGTTAGAACCTCCGGTTGTGTTGGTTACTAATGCGTATTGACCAATAGCTACGTTAAGGCTTCCTAACGTATTACATCTTAAAGCTAAGTTACCTACTGCGGTGTTTTGGGTACCTTCGGTATTTTTACATAACGTACATGTACCTACTGCTGTGTTGCGGTTACCTATACTGTTATTAGGCATAGAGTAGTTACCAATAGCAGTATTGCTAAATCCTGAGGTGTTGCACCTTAGAGCTAGGTTACCTACTGCGGTGTTTCTAGTACCTGTGGTGTTGTTGATTAGTGCGGTATTACCTACTACTGTATTAAAGGCACTGTCACCTGATCCTCTACCAACGATAACATCATTTACTAATATGTCTTCAGTAGTATCAATTGAACCGGTTACCTGAATTAAAGCTCCTGCTTCATCTAAATGAACAAAAGAAGAAGTTACCGGTTGACCATCCGATCTACCTACCATTACCTTACCCTCTTCCCAGTTTGGTAAATCGTTATACCAAGATGGTCCTTGGATTACCCCTGATCCGTTTGAGGCATGTACTTTTTCTACATTACCTAATTTTTGAATTAATGCTGAACCTGTTGGTTTTACATTTGTGTATCCACCTCCTACTGCTACAAAGACACTATCTCCTGCGTTGAAGGCTGAGGTATCTACTCCGTTTATGAATCCGTAGATGTACACATCTCCTTCAGCATCTGATGCTATTGTTTCTGCTGCTACACCACCTGCTGGCATTCTGTCTGGGTTACCTGCATCGGCAACGTAGATTCCTACTAGGTTACCCGATGTTCCTGAACCTGAGAAGTAAAGAGGAGTACCTTTTTGGATACTGGTAGCTTCTTTATTCTTACCTTGAATTATAAGATCTTGAGCATTATCTGCTACGTTAGGTGCCCACTCAAATCCAGTACCGGTAGATAAAATCATCTGACCTGCTGTACCCGGTGAGCCTACATTATCGTAAATTGCTCCTGATGCTGAGATGCTTCCTTCAACGGTTAATGCTTGAGAAGGAGTAGTTGTACCAACACCTACATTACCGTCATCTAATACAACTATTGAAGCAGAAGCATTTGAATTTTCTACTAAAAGTCCAATAGTAGTACTGTCTGTTCCGTTACCTCTAACATGTAGCATAGAAGAAGTAACATATGAAACTGCATCAGTATCGGAGATGTAAGCTCCCTGAGCTAGAAGTCCTAAGTTTTTATTAGTACTATGGGTTGGACGTTCTGCAAAGATTGATGCTCCGTATCGGTTATTTCCACTAGCACCTAAAGAACTTTTAGCAGAAATAGGGGTAGCTGAAATTGCTCTAATCCCTACAGCGTTATTATGGTTACCGGTAGTGATTTCTACGCTTGTGCCTCCTACTACGTACTTGTTTAACTTAATTTCTCCACCTGCAAATTCAACATCTCGATCATCAGTTGCTTTTATAATGTCGTCTCCGTTTGAATTTTTTACTACAAAGGATGTTGTGGAGGAAGTTGTACCTAGTCCTTCAATATGGAGTCTAGCAGAAGGAGTATCTGTACCAATACCTACTTTCGAACCAGTTACTACTAAAGTATTTTGGCCATACTCACCCATTACTACTGTATCATCAGAGAATACTTCCAAGATAGGAAGACCTGAGATGTCGTTTACAGACATCAATGACCCTGATAAAGAATCTACAATAGA
>Ga0070750_10001570_pt1 | contig 12727 bp, 13 predicted proteins | sample VirMetDEL_Nov_24_FD_77013 | JGI IMG/M metagenome (GOLD analysis project Ga0070750, IMG submission 77013) | Aqueous microbial communities from the Delaware River and Bay under freshwater to marine salinity gradient to study organic matter... | ecosystem: Environmental > Aquatic > Marine >...
ATAGCGACGCCGCCGTCGCCAGTCCAGCGAACGAAATAGCCGGCATTCTTGCCACGGTCGCCGCTGCCGTAGCTTGTGCCCGCGTGGTGCAAGTCGACATAGCTGATAGTGCGCCCGTGGATGTCGGTGTCCTCGAGCACTGGGAACAGGTCACTCGCGCCGGTTTCGCCGTTCTCGACGACGACCTGCGTAGCTCCGACCTCATGCCCTGCGACTAGCAGGTAGTCGACATTCCCGCCGCCGTTGAGCTCCCAGACAAGCCCGCTGCTGCCGTAGGCATCTTGCGCGAGCGACGAGCCAGGGGCGCCGATAATCCACGGGTAGTACTCGCCAGGGTTGACCGCGCTGTCCTTCATGCGCGCATTAGCAGGCGGCCAAAGCTTGCGATTGCGCAGCCGGTCGTCGATGAGCTGGCAGGACACAGGCACGTCGCGCGGTCCGTACTCGACCGCAGACACGTACCCGTCGACGACGCGCTCGCGTTTGCTGCTGCCCTCAAGCCACAGCCACAGCACGCCGCGCATGGCGCCGAGCGGCAGGCCGACGCTGATACGCGCAGGGACGTCGACGATGTCGGCAAGGTGTAGCTCGAGCTGCGCAGTGGGCGCGTCCGGCCCTTCGCCCACGTATGCCGGGCGCTCTACCTCTGACGTCACGACAAGCGCCGCTGCATAGTCGGTTGCTACTCCGTCGCCGTCGACGAACGTGCAATCGTCCTCTGCGACGTAATACGTGACGTCGCCCCACGTCAGGTCGAGCAGCCAGCGGCGAGCGCGTGCGCGATGGTCGGACGGTACGAACATTAGGTGAGCTCTTCGATGCGCACCGGGTTGAGCCTGTCGAGCGGCGTGTCGCTTTCATCGCCCAGCACGTTGTCGCGCTGCGTGCCGTCGCTGACGATGAGCCCATAGACAAAGTCAGCACGCCGGTTGATGTTCTCGGATGCGCTGCCCGACTCGACGCGGCGCAGGAACACGACAGGCAAGCCGCCTGCGGCCTCAAGGATGCCCTCGACCTGGCTGACGGTGTCGTGCGGCGTTGCTCCCGGCTCGCTGGCGCCGGGCACGATGTAGTCAGGGAGCTCGCTTGTCTGGTCAAGGTACGCGCGCGAGGCATCGACAGCCGTTGTTGTCCAGCCGATGTCGATGATGCGACGACGCGGGCCCTGGGTCGTGCGGCGCCTGCGACCGTTGCGCAAGACCACGTCCCGGAATGGCTGCTCCTTGGCGACAGTCCAGCCCCGGTCATGCTGGTGGCCGAACGGGTAGACCTCGCCCACGACGACCTTGCCTGTGAAGTAGCCGTCTGCGGTCGCCTGCGTCGGGATGCGAATCCGGTACAGCTCGTACGTGTCTGTGTGGTCGTGGACGACCGTCCCGAAATCGCGCGCCCAGATGCGGCCCGTGCCGCTGCCGACCTCGCTGCCGGTCATCTTGTCGAGCGTCACGACCGGCTTGCGTGCCGTGCCCGCTGTCCATGTGCCTTCACTGTTCGCCGTGATTTTGTGGTAGCGCTCGGCTACTTCGCCGCCGCCCAGGTCAAACGTGTCGCCCACGTGCGCACCGTTAAACAGGTAACGCTCGGCGGTCGCCGTGCCGCCAGACGGGCGAACCCTCGACCCGTTGCGCGTGAAGCCGAGCGCGTCGTGCCCGTCGCTGGCGTCTGCCGTCCCTAGCGTCTGCCACGCTGCGCCGTCGTAGCCTTCAAAGTAGAACTCGCGGAAGTTGCCGCCGATGACGAACGCACCCACGGCGACGTTGTCGAGGTAGGACGTGCCCGCGTTGACTGAGTAGGACACGGACTCGCGGTCAAACACGAGCAGCACATCGCTCGACGTGTCCTTGCTGCGCCAGGCGCGAGCTCGCGACGGCTCGACCTCGGGAAAGGCGAGCTCTAGCGCGTAGTCGTGACGAGCAGGCACGGCGTACTTGTCGCCCTTGTGCGCAATGCCGCCGACGCCGCGCAACTTCAACCCGTCATAGACGGTCGTCGGCCTGCCCGCGACGCTGCGGGGATGCAGGCTGTCGGGGTTGGACCATGCCGCCGCTATCTTCGTGTTGAGGTTTTCCGGGCTCCAGCGGTAAGGCCAAAAGCAAAACCCGAAGAACTTGACGTCAACGTCGGCGCCCGGCGCGGTCGTGCCTACAACGCAATGGTTGTTGACGTTGCTCGGCGTGCTCGTCAGCCCGCTGCCGTGCGGGCCCTCGTGCCAGTTGCTTACGTGCTCTTCTTCGACGTACCACGTGCGAAGCGCGCCGGTGTCGTCCAGCGCAACCCTGATGCGGTACCACTCGTCACCCAATCCGGTGACGTCGCTGCCGATGGCGGCGCTCGCGTTGATGTCGTAGGCGCTGAGCGTGCCGTTTAGGTCAAGCGTGATGCGCACGTGATACAGGCTCGTCGCGCTTGCCGGGTCATCGACGAGGCGCAGCTCGAGCTTGATGGCGCCGGCTGCCGGTCGCTTGACCAGCATTTCAGCGAACGCGCTGTCTGCCGTTGCTGCCGTTGCGCCCGTGTAGGCGTATAGGTCTGTAAACGTGCCGTGATTGCCAGACAGCGCAAAGGACCCGCCGCCGGAGCTCTGCCACGTGCTGGAGTCAGGAAAGTCGTAGGGCAGCCACTGCCCGCCGTCGTTGCTGCTGTCTCCTTGAACAAACGACAGGCGCGTGGCGTCGACAAACGCGCCCCACTCCGTTGAAAACAGCGACACATTCAGCGCGGCAGGCACGTTGTGTGTCCCGTAGCCGCCGAGCCACAAGACGCCGACGCTGAACGGGTCCCACGTGTCGCCGGTCGCCTCCCATCGGGTCATCAAGGCAAGCCGGCCCGCGACGGGCACGGCAGAAAATCGCTTGAGAAACCCGTCGCCCGTGTTGAGCGTCGGATGCATGCCCAGCGGCTCCCAGGTCGCCGCTTCGTCGGTGCTGCGCATCGTAACGACGTAACGGGCGCCGCTGGTGCGGTTCCAGATGCAGTACAGAAACCCGTCCTCGTCAATCCACATTGACGACGCGGCCTCTGTTGGCGGCGCGCCCAGGTCGCCGGCGGCGACGGTCAACGCGACTGCTGCCACGTCCTCGAGCGACTCATACGCGCTAACCACCTTGCGCGTCTTGTACGTGTACGGCGTCGCTCCGTCGTCGTCGAAGTAGGACATGACGAAACCGCCGCTGTCGGGCAGGCCGATGAGGTCGAAGCCGCTCGGGTCGCTGCTGCTTTCGTCCCACGTCTCAGCGACAAGCGTGAAGCGCGTGCCTTCGTCGTCGCTGGCGTATTGGTACCACTCGTCAGTCGTGCCAGGCGCTACGACAATCATGCAGAGCTGACCGCCGCTGTAGCCGACGCGGATAACCTGTTTTTGATTTGCTGTACCCAGGTCGGTGCGCAGGCACGCGAGCGAGTACTCGGCCCAGGTCGCGCCGTTGTCGTCGCTGTAATAGGCATCAACCTGCGTCTGCGACTGCGCCTCGAGGTAGAGCAGCACGCGACCGGACGGCAACTGCACAAGGCAGCCCCCGGACGTCTCATAGTCGAGCGTCGGCCCGTTGCGCGTGGTCCACGTGTCGTCGACCGGGTCGAACTCCTGCAGACGCACGACCTTGGTAGCGGTGACCTGCGTCTCAAGAAACAGCGCGTTGCCGTTTTGGAGCTGGATGCCGTGCGTGTAGAAGGCGACCGTTGTTGCCGTCGCCGAGCGCTCGCTGTTCACCTCGTGCCAGCCGGTTACGACGTGGTACGGGTCCCAGCCCTTAAACTGCGACGTGGTATCGCCTCCGGCGACGTCGCGCCACAGGTAGCCGGCTTCCTCGCCGCCGGTCACGCCGGCCCGCTTGATAAAGATTTCGAGCTCGCCGTCTGCACCCTGCTCGCCGCTGGTAACCAGCGTGAGCCCACCTTCGCGCGTCGGCTCCGGCACGCCCGGTCGCGGGCCCGCCTGCGTGTATGCGCTATCCGTTGCGCCGGCACCCTTGGCGGCAACCTGCTCGAACGTAAAGCCGGGCAGGAGGAGCCCTTGATACCTGTCGATGTGCTTCTCAGCCATGGGGCCGATGCGTGCCGGTCTTGCGCGTCAGCGCGCTCAGGCGTCGAGTCAGCGGGGAGCCCCGCCGGTTCAATGAATCGCTAATGGTTGCATCGTACAAGCGACCGTCAAACACGACAGTCATGCCCTCGGCAGGCGCAGGCGTCAAAGTGTTGAGCGCGCGCACGGACTGCTCGCCGCCGATGCGGCGCACGGCTGACGGCGTGAGGATGCCCTCCCCGTTGCGCAGCGTAGCGACGCCTTCGTCGCGGGCCCGGAACACGCCGCCGCTATGGAATTGCTCAGAAGCCTGCGCAAAGCCCGCGGCTGCTGCTGCCTTGCTCTAATGCCGACCGCTGCCGCTGCCGCTGCTGCTAGGGCAAAGCCTTGCGGCGTGCCGCCGTAGGTGGCGAGCGTAGTTCCGAATGCTCCCGCCGCTTGCAGCTCGCCGCGCAGGATGGCAAGCCCTAGCTCAATCTCAGCCCGGCGCCGTGCTTCCTTGACGTTTGCCAGGGCAACGGACTGCAAGCCGTCGACGATGGACTGCGACACGGCGACCGCTGTATCGATAGCCGTCGCGGCAAGGCTGCTGCGCAGGTCGCGCTCACGCTCGGCGGCAAGCTCCCGCGCTAGGCGCTCTTCGTCGATGGCGGCGAGTCGCGCCTCTTTGACGCGCTCCGCGCTGGCGATGTCCTCGTCGGCCTGCCGCTGCCGGGCGTTGGCGTTCTCAATGTATGCCTTCTTGCGCGCCTCGAGGACGCTGACGATGCCGGCCTCTTCGCGCTGCTGCGCCTGAACGACGCGCTGGGTGCTGCTTTCTGCCGCTCGCCCAGCGTCCTGCGCCTGCTTAAGCCGCTCGCGCGCCGCTTGCTGCCGCTTCTCCCGGTCGGTATCGAACTCGCCATCGAGACGCAGGAGGATGCCGCGCTGCCGCTCTAGCTCGTCGTTGGCGTCGGCTATCGCCTGCTCGTAGGTGCGTATGCCGTCCGTCGTCGCTTCGCCGGCTTCCTTGTACTTCTGCAAGCGCTCAGTCAGGTTGCGCACCGCCGTCTCGGCGTCCATCACCCGTTGGTCTTGCTTCTCGATGGCCTCGTTTTCGAGCGCGGTCTGCGCCTGGAGCTCTGCTTGCGCGTTGGTCAGCCCGAAGATTGCCTCCATAGCAAGTCGCGCGCCGCCGGCGACGTCTGCAATGCCGTTGGCTAGCGACTGAATGGAAGGGATGAGCGGCTGCACCGCTGCGTCCTTCATATCGCTTAGAGCCTCGGAGGCCTCGTTGATGGACGCGGTGAGGTCGCCGCCTAGCTCTTCGTCTAGCCGCTGCGCGCGCTCAAGCGTGTCGCCAATGACGCGCTTCGCCAGTTCGAACGCCTGCTTGAGCAACTCGATGCTGACGACGGCGGCGCCGATGGTCTTGATGGTGCTGGTCGTCTCCTTTGTCGCCGCTGCGACTTCCTTCGTTGCTGCCGCTTGCTTCTTGAGCGCCTCGGCGGTCTTCTTGCTCTGCGCCGCTGCCCGCTTGCTCGCTGACTCTGCCTTGCGGATTTCGCGCGCAAGCTGCGAGGTCAGCGCGCGCGCCTCCTTTGCTCCGATTTTGGGAATGTCAGCGAGCTGAGCGCGAAACGCTGCAAGCTCTGCCTTGATTTCAATCCCGACGACCTCGTTGGCCATTACTCGCCCCTCGCAATGCGCTTGCCGACGTCCTCAGCGAGCTTTTTGACGCGCTTCTTAACCGGCTTTTTGACGAGCTCATTGAGTAGCGCCTTGCCGTCGCTGGCGTTGGGGTTGGGCTCGTACACAAACGGCCCGCGCTGCCCTGGGCGGTCGCGGCCTGGGATGGCGCGGTAGTTCGCCCGGAATGCCGGCGGCGTCGCCCAGTAGCCCTCGTGCGTCGTCTGCACCTTGCGCAGGGAGAAGCGACCGGGCCTGCGTACGTAGACCGGTACCGGCTTGCCTCCGCTGCGGCGCTTGTCGGTCGAGCCGACAGCAAAACGCACCTCGCCGCTCACGAGGTCGATGCGCTCGATGACTTCCATATCGCCCGACTTGCCGGTGCGCCACTGCACATCCTGATACCACTGCGCCTCAGCGTCGCGGGCGACCTCCTCGGCAATCTCGCGCATCTCGCGCACGGCTGCCGTCTCGGTTTTTGCAAGCAGGTTGTCGACGAACCGGTCGATGTCGCGCGATAGCTCGACCGTGACGCTGCCGGAGGTAAAGACGCGACGTGCCATGCCTCAACCCTCCCGCTCTATCCGCTCAAGCGCCAGCAACTCGGCTTGCTGCTCGCGCGTCAGTTTGTCGAACCACTCGAGGTCGCCGGCACCGTATCGAAGCGAGTAGCGCAGGGCGACGCGACGTGCCCACCCTGCGCGCCTTAAAAACCCTCGGCGGCGTCGACCTCCTGCTTGCCTGGCATAAGCGCATCGGCCAGCCCGGCAAGCAGCTCGTTTCCGGCGTTTGCCACGTCTACCGACGTCGCGCCTTGCTCGCGCATGTACGAGTAGACCCGCTCTCCGTACTTGAGGACGTCGTAACCGTCGCGCGCCAGGGTCGAGCCCGCTTTCGCGCCTACGCCGCAGCAGGAGCCGACGACGGCGGCAAGAGCCCACAACACGCGCACGTCGCCCGCGTCAGCGTCGGCGTACTTCGCTGCCGTGATGACAAGCGCCTCGCGGATGCCGAAGCTCGGCAAGCTCGTGACGTGTCGCGCGCCCAGAATGGCGACGGTCTGCGGAAAGTCAGCCATTAGGCGTAGCTAATCCCGCTGCCGTTGATGGGGTACGCCGTGCCGCTGATGTTGAACTGCGCGGGCGCGCCCTCCTGAAACGCGACCTTGGCGACGCAGTAGTCGAGCGTGATGGTGGAGTCAGCGCCGGCGCCGAAGTCCGTCTGCTCGCCGGTCCACGTCATCTTGACCGCCCAGACGTCAGCGTTGGCGCCCAGCGTCGAGACGCCGGAGGCAAACGCGCCCGACTTGTTAAAGGCGTCGATGATGGTCTTTTCGGTCGCGTCGGTGATGTCGGTCGCGATGGCGGAAAAGCTGAACGTCACCGGCTCGTCCTGCTCCTTGCGGAGCCCGAAGATGGTTCCCCGGTCGTACAGCGGGATAACCGTCTTGTTGTCCTGCTGGAACCCGTCGATGCTCAGGTCGCCGGCCTCGTACTGCACGGTGAGGCTGATGGGCGCGCCCGTCGCGTCCTCGATGGTGATGGTGCCGTCCTGCGGCATAAACGGAACAGAGATAAGCGCCACGACGGCCCCCTATGCGTTAGTGATTAAATGCACGACGCTGAACACGACTTCATGCGTCCGCCAATTACCAGAGCTCGCCGACGCGCGCGACGAGCGCACCCAGGTCGGCGTATTGAAGTAGACCGGCCACGACCCGGAGCGGTCAACGAGCCGGTTGATAAGGGCAAGCTCCGCGTCGAGCCCGGCGTCGACGCTGGCGAGCTTTGCCTTGGCCTTGACCGGCGCCAGAAAGCGCACCGTGACCTCGGAGAGCACGTGCTGCCCGGCGACACGCTGCCGGCTCAAAGCGTCGACCGGCGTAGAGTTCGCAATGCCTACCGCAAACGGCGTGCGCTGCGGCGCTGACGGCACGGCGTCGGGCACGACATCCGGCCCGAATAGGTCAGCGGGCACGTCGACGACCGTCCAGCCCGATAGGCCGGCAACGCGGTCGCTGATGTCGTCGCGCACCTCGGCGAAGCTACGCGCCACGTCGCGAGCCTCCGAGCCATAGCGACGCAATCGACGCCCGGCGGCGCTCGCCGTTGCTCTTGCCGTCGTCGTCCTCGTCGTAGTCGAAGGTCACCTCAGACCACGCCTCGCGCGTGAGCCCTCGGTACTTCTCCTCCTCATAGCGCCAGGTATTGTCTTGCGCGCCGGAGCCGGCGAAGTCGCCGGCGACGATGGCAAGCGTCGTGTAGAGGTAGACCATGCGCAGCGCTGCCGGGTCCATCACGAGGTAGGGGCGACGTCCTCGAGCCTCGAGGCGCGCGACAATCTCATAGTGCGCTTCGTCGAGGTAGTCGTCGAAGTCGGTGATGCCCTGGTCGTCGAGGTCGGAGTGCCTAGCAAGCAGGTCGACGTGACTAATGGGGATAGGCAAGCGCACGCGCACGCAGCTCGCATCCTGCCGCACAAGGTGGTCGAAGCCGTCGGGCATCGTGAGCAGCCACTCGATGCGCCAGCCGGTGCCCAGTGACTCCGTGATGAAGTCGGCCTCGCTCGTCGTGTAGTAGGCGCGGCTGCCCGTGATGGTCACTGAGGCGTTGGTCACGACCGCATTGCCTGCGACGTTGTAGATGCTGACCACGCCCGACGACGGTGCCACAAGCGCGCCGCCTGAGTACATGCCCAACGACAGCTCAGTCGGGCGCGTCTTCTCGATGTAGCCGGAGCCCGGCAGGATGCGGGCCTGATACTCGACGCGCGCCATTACTCCGGCCTTTCTGCGATGACGACCCGCAGGTCCTGCTCGTGAATGACGAGCTTGTACCCGCTGGCATACTTCGCCGTCAGCCTACGCGCAGGCGCCTTGCCTGCCTCGTAGAAACGCACCGAGCCCAGCGCGACGGGCGCAAAATCGCGGTCTCCCGCTGCCCGCCGCGCTGCGGCATCCTCGATGCTTGCCGCCTTAGCCCGCAAGCGGGCTTCAGCGTATGGCCGGAAGTCAGCCACCACTAGTCGAAGGTAATGGCGCTGTAAGCGGTCGCGGCGTTGGCGCCGTCGACGACCTGAACGACCAGGTAGATGGTCGCGCCGGATGCGCCGGCGACGTCGGTGATGTCGATGGTCGCCTCGCCCGATGCGTTGCTCTGAATGAGCATGGCGGCCTTGGTGCCAGCCGTCACGCCGGTGCCGGTCGTCACGTCCATTTCGAACTCGCTGGCCGGGTCCGGGTCGCCCATGTCGCCATCGTAAAGCCGAAACAGGCCGGTCCACTGCCGGGCGATGTCGTTCCCGGCGGCGTCGACGAGAAACACGTTGGCCTCGATGACGTTGGCAGCCTCGGCGCCGACCTCAAGGTCGAGCTCGAGCCCGACAAACTTTTGCTCTTCGCCGTCGCTGTCGAGCTGAATGTGCCCAGGACGGATACGGAAGGGTTTCACTCCGCTCATTGTCTCACCTCTCCATCGGGCGACTACATGCGGCCCGCGTTATGTGCCGGAGCGCTCGCCCCGTTTCACTTGCTGTTCAATCTGGTCGGCAGCGCGTCGCACTGCTCGCTCGACCATACGCTCGCGCGTGGTCTGGTCGTACTTGGTGTCCTTGTGCAGCTTGTCGCGCAGGCTGCGGCGCACGTCGTCGAGCTTGTTGTAAGGCACGGCTAGCCCTCCACCGATGGCAGCGCCGACGACCCGCCGACCGGCTGCACCGTTTCCATGCGTGACGCAAGCACGCCGTCGAGCACGTCAATCTCGGCCTGTAGGCGCTGAGACTTCGTCTTGTTGGCGCTGCCGTTGGCCTCCATGCGCTCGAGCGTCTTGCGGCGTGCGTCGCGCATGCGCTCAAGTACCCAGGTCGGCGCAGGAGCAACGACGCCGGAGTCGACTTGATGCCGCAGGAACTCGACCCAGCGCGGCCGGTCGCACTTCGTCGCGGAGCTGCCTGCAAAGGCCTGCTCGTACCGGGACAGGACGACCGGGCCGGCGACCGTGTCGACCGTGCGCAGGTAGCTGGCCGGCTCGCCTGGCGTCACGTGCGCATCGGGCACGCTAGAGACGGGGATGATGGTTCGCCCGCGCTCTTCGCAGGCTACCCGCGCAAGGCGCAGGTTGACGGCTCCGCGCTCGCGGCCTCGCTGCACGCCCATCACGCCGGGCTGCAACTTGAGCTTGCCGAGCATGGGCAGCACCTCGCCGTCGAGGATTTGCCAGCGCTCAGGGTGCGCGAAGTAAAGGAACGCAGCCCGCTTGGGGATGCGTGGGGCCCGCGAAGGGCCCATGTCGGTATCAACACCGGGGAGGAAAGCAGCGCCGCCGACAGCGCCCGAAGGTGCTGCTGATGGGGTGGCTACAGAGTCGAAGGCTGTCGACGGCAACTGCTTAGCTCCTTGTCACCACTGACTAGGCGTCGGTGATGATGCTGACGCCGGCGGCGTCAATCTGCTCGCCCGCGCCCAGGTTGACGTGCATGAGGAACCCGGTCGTGGCGTCGGCGGCCTCGCGGTCCTTCTCCAGCAGCACGGGGCCGATGTTGACCTGCGGCAGGTCCGGGTCCGCGACGATGGGGCCCTGCGCCCAGGCGATAGCGCCGCGTCCGAAGATGCCGCCGGCACGGTCGGCGCCAGCGTTGGCGGTCGGCACGTCGAGCGTCGTGAACCAGTCACAGCCCAGGAGCGAGTCCTTGTATCCCAGGCCCTTCATCGTCTCAAGCATGGCCTGCGAGCTCTGCGCGAACTGCACCGCGCCGCCGCTGTTGAGCGCCGCGTCCTTGACGATGTCGTGCCACTGGCGCGGGTGGATAACCGCGAGGTAGGGACCCTCGACGGCGGCAATCTCAAGCGCGGCGATGGCGTCGAGCACGTCCTCGATGCTGGCGTCGACACCGCTGGTGCCCACGGTCGTCGAGAAGTTGTCGACGAGGTTGGCGACGAGGTCGCGCAGGGTCGCGGAGTAGGTCGCGAGCGCATCCATCGCCATCATCTCAGCGTTCAAAATGCCGTGGGCATCGACCACGCGCGCCAGGTCGCTCGCCTCGTAGCGCTTGCTGTAGCGCGAGACGGTCACGGTCGCGGAGGCGTCCGTCAGCGCCGTGGTTCCCACGGTCGTGACCTCGCCCGTGCTCGCCATCTTGTCGAAGCCGAGAAGGCCGACCTGCGGCGTCTTGAGGACCTGGGAGCCGCCCCCGTTGATGTCAGGGAGCTGGAACAGCGCGGGATGGTTGGGCAGCGCGGAGCGGTCAGCGAGCGCGAGAAGAAACTCACCCGTCAAGACTTCGCTGGTGGTCTGGTCGAGCATGCTGCCGTAGGTAATCTGAGTCACGGTGTCTCCTAAGACGTAGAAAGAGTGTGTTGAGCTGCCCTCTCTACGGCGTTAACGGGAGCCGAACCCGACACGGGCGCGCCTAGAATTACTACGCACGCGCAAACAGTCAACCCAGAAAGCTACGCACCGCGAAGCAACGCCTTGAGCGCTGCGGCGTTCTCCTCGCTCGGGTTGCTCGTAAAACGCATGCGAGCCTCGCGGATAGCTGCGATGTTGACGTCAGGCGCTGCCGGTGCGCTGCCTGCGCGCCGACGCGGCGAACCGTAGGCCCGCAAGCGCTCGAGGTCGCCGGCAGGCTTGTCGGCTTGCTCGGTCGCGGGCGCTGCCGCTGCTTTGCTTGCGCCCTGCAAGTAAGGCGCGAGACCGGGAGGCGGCGCCGGTGCGTCCTCGCCGCCCGCTTGGAACTGCGCGATGTAGTCGAGCAGCGAGCCGGGCCGGGCGTCTTCCGGCTGGGCTCCGTACAGCGCGCGAGCGACGGCGACGCCCTCGGGGTCGTTTAAGCCGGCGCGCGACAGGCCGAGCGCTTCCTGTAGCTCTGCGACCTTGCCCTTGTGGGTGGCTTTCAGGTCGGCAATGGTCGCCGCCAGCGTGTCGGCGGTCGCGCCTCGCTCGCTAGCTGCCTGCAACTGCGCCTCGAGGTCGGAAATGCGCGTCTCTGCTTCGTTGCGCCTTGCAACTACTTCTTGGAACCGCGCATAAGGCACGGTCCGACCGGGCTGCTCCTGCTCCTGCTCTTCGCTCATTTAGTCCCCTATGCCGACAGCGCGCGGCGTGCCGTTGCGATTTCCTGGAGCTTGCGCTCTGCGTCCTCCTGCGTGGTCCCAGGGTGCAAGCGCATGTAAGCCTCGACCGGGTGCAGAAAGCCGGCAGCGACGAGCTCGAGCACGTGCTCACGCTCGGCTTGCTCTTCGACGGGCGACGGCGGCAGCCCCCGGTAATTGATGCGATATCCCGTCTCCGGGTAGTCCGTGCCCGTCAGCGCGTTGAGCATGGCGGCGCATACGCGCAGCAGCTCAAGGTCGGCGCGTCGAAACATCGGCTCGTAGAGGCGCTGCGCTTCCCTCTGGCTGTCGCGCTGCACGGCGAGCGAGTAGCCCGACCGGACGTCGGCCTCTTGCCTGGCGACGTCGGGAGGCTGTAGGCCAGCGAGCAGCAGGATACGCCGCTCGTACATGCTGACCGACCGCAGCACGGCCTCGGGGTCTCCCGCCGACGACCACTGACCGACCATCGGCTGCCCGGTTTCCTCCTGCTGGTGGAACGTCAGCACTACGGCAGGGTCGACGAGCATCGTCCGGCGTGCGTTTTGACCGTCGCCCCGGTGATAGACCTCGGGGCCCTCAGGCGTCAGGTTGACCGTGTAGCGCTGGGGCCAACTCGCATTCCTGACCATGTGTTGATAGAAGGTCAGAAGGACGCCGATGTTGAGCGAGCCCTCGACAATCTCGGACAGCGTGCGCCAGTCCCACAGGTAGCCCGTCTCGCTGGCGTGATACACGACGTAGTTGAGGAACGGCACGCCGTCGCCGTCTACGAACGGGTACGCGTCACCCTCGAGCTTGGGGTGTCCTAGCACCTCTTCCGACACGTCGCGGCCTTGGCTGTCGGCCTCGACTGCGTAGTAACACGGCGGCACGCCCGTCTCGCGGTCGCCGAGGTCGGTGACGATGCGCACCCAGCGGTTAGGCTGCCACTCGACGAGCTCGCTGAT
>Ga0070750_10001575_pt1 | contig 12714 bp, 10 predicted proteins | sample VirMetDEL_Nov_24_FD_77013 | JGI IMG/M metagenome (GOLD analysis project Ga0070750, IMG submission 77013) | Aqueous microbial communities from the Delaware River and Bay under freshwater to marine salinity gradient to study organic matter... | ecosystem: Environmental > Aquatic > Marine >...
ACATCTATAGATCCAATCCCCGAAGAGCAACCGGATGTAGTTACCACCACAGAAGTAGATCCCGGATTTTTAGAGGGAACATCTATAGATCCAATCTCCGAAGAGCAACCGGATGTAGTTACCACCACAGAAGAGGAAGGCGCTGGTCCTATTATTACCAGTTCCGTTAAACCGAAGAAACCTGATTCTATTGGTGCGTATCAACAGATGGATAGAGATTTAGCCTTACGTAGTTTAGCTGCGGATATGGCTACGTCTAGTATATTTGATTCAGCTTCCGTATCTCAATATTCAGAAGGTAGACGAATTGATGAAAACGTAGCTCAGAATTTCCAAGAAGCTACAGTGAATACACAAGAAGATGCAAAAGCGCAAAAATTAAGGGAAAAAACTCAGAGAGCTATAGATTTTATAAATGATGAGAATTATGGATCTCTTAGAAAACATTTCGGTAAGCAGGGAGAAAACCTCCCACTTACAGGTGGAACATACGGTAAGAATTTCTGGGATACTTTAACGCCAGAAGAAAAACAAAAAGTAAAAGAATACGTAAAAGGGTACGCTTTCGGGACACGTACACAAAAAGAATACAAAGCCGCAGGGCTTTCTTCCGGTGCTGCTCCAGTTTCACCTACAACGGTTGATCGGATCAATTCTGAAGTTAGTCGTGTATTTAAAGATACTAAACTAGGAGAAGCATTGGTTGTTGCGCCTACTCCAGAAGCGGCGGGTATCGCAGATAAATTACCTAAAACCAAGAACAATGAGGTTGTTCGCGGGGCTGTCGTAGACGGTAAAGCCTATTTATTTTCTGACAATATCGAGCAGGGCGAAGAAATAGCCATACTCCTGCATGAAGTCGGTTCCCATCTTGGCATGAAGAAGATGGTCGGCGCTGCTAACTACGCTTCGTTAGTCGGTAAAATAAAGGGTTGGGCAAACTCTACAACTGATAACGTAGAGTCTAAAGTCGCCAAGATTGCGGCTAAGAAGGCGGGCAATGACAATGATGAGCTTCTTGCATATTTTATAGAAGAGGCTGTCAAGAACGGCGTTGATCCTATCGACTCTAAGAGTATGAGTACGTCGTTAGCTGAATTCTTCAAAAAAATTATCAGTGCGCTCAAGCAGGCGATTAGCAAGCTCAACGTATCAGTGGATGACCTAACGGCTGCAGATGTCGTACATCTTGCGTATGGCGCAGCACAGCTTGAACTTTCAAATAAGCAATTAGACATGGCGACTAAGACGGCTAGACAAATAGAGATGTCTACAAATATCCCGTCTAACGCCAATAGAATTGCAGAGTTTGTTACAGATGCAGCTAATCAAGTAGTCCAAGCGGCGCCGTCTTTTGCGCAGAAACCTTTAGCTGAAGTTATTGGTAAGTTATCCAATGCACCGGGCGCAGTTAGAGCGGGGCTTATAAAGTTAACCAGCTTAGACCAGTTAGGAAAAATAGCTGGGAGTTTCAACCCTAAACTAGAAGCTGCGATAGATAGGATATACGGCGCGGTTTCTGCTAGGAATAAATTGGTTTCTGACTACAGGAACGAATACGAAACTTTATCTTTAGAATTGAGAGATACTCTTAATAAGTACCCAAGAAAACAAGATTCTTTTAATAACGTCGTAGCAGAATCCACTTTAGCTGAATTTGACCCTTCTACTCAGGATGCGTTCCCGAGTTCCGAGCAACAAGTTAAAATATATAATGAGTTCAATTCGCTTCCTAAAGAGTTACAAGAAGCCTATAAGAAATTAAGAAACGCCTATGCGCGATTCTCTGATGAAATCATAAGTGAATTAGATAAAGAAGATTTACTAGGTAAAGGTAATAAATTACTTACTAGCCTTCTTAAGAAAAGAATTAAACCATATTTCCCGTTGTACCGTCAAGGAGATTATTGGTTAGAATTTGAGCAAAATGGCGAGCGTTATGTTGAATCTTTTAAGGATGAATTCACCCGTAATCTGGCTATAAAAGAGTTAAAGAAAAACAACATAAACCAATACAACTCTTTCACTAGAGTTAGAGGAACCCTACAGACCGATGCGTCTAATCTAACGGGTGAGTTCAGAGAGATTCTTACAGCTATCAAATCTAAATTTGGCACTGAGGAAAACCAAGATTATATAAATTCTCTGTACCAGATGTATCTGGATTTATTCCCAAGCAACTCCATCATGCAGCAGTTTCATAAGCGTGAAGGAACCCGAGGGTTTGAGTTGGATGCGTTAGGGGTCTTTAACCAGATACACCCGCGAATGGCTATGAACCTTGCGCAGTTCAAATCGGTTAAAGAAATAGACGAAGCTGCCCGAGAAGCTATGTCTGAAATCGGGGAGACGCCTCAAAACCCAATACTTGGAGATATTAAGAACAGCCTTGCTAGAAGAATGGGAGCGTTCAAGAACCCTACACCTTCAGGTGCACTTGATACAGCTTCAGCGATGGCGGGGCAGTACGCCTATACATGGTTTATTCTGGGTAACATTTCGTCTGCGATTGTCAACCTCACACAGCTTCCCATCGTGGCCTACAGCCTGCTGGGTGGAAAATATGGCTGGTCTGACGCTCTGACTGCTATGAAATATGCAACAAAGCTGTATTTTTCGGGGGGTAAAGACAATAACACTTCGTTCCGGCTGGGTAATTGGAATTTGACGGATTATTCTGCTTACGGACTAAAAGGTCGCGATAAGTTACCCGCTGAAATTAGAACCCTTATGGAAGCCGCCGTCCAGCGCGGCGCTATCCGTAGGTCTTTAGGTCAGGATATTGCAGAAGCCAGAACGCGATCCGGTACAGATGCCACTAGCAAAATCGCACAGACTCTCTATGCAGGGAGTTGGGCGTTTCAAAACGTAGAGCGGTTTAACCGCGAAGTTACACTCATTGCAGCTTTTAAGTTAGCCAGACAGAAAGGGAAAGATGTCAATGCCTCTATTAAAGAAGCTCTAGACATGACAGAACTTTCTCATGGTGCGGCTATGAGTGAGTTAGGCCCAGAGTTATTCCAACAAAATTTTGGGCGAGTTATCGGTGTGTTTAAAAGGTTTGCACTTTCCCAGATTTATTTGATTGGTAAATTGATGCGGGATGTGTATAGGGGGAATAAACGCGGCGATAAAGAAGTTGCTAAGACAGCAGCTAAGCAGTTAGCGGGTATCTACACCATGGCGTTTGCGTTTGCAGGGGTCAAGGGTTTACCTATGTTTGGGTTTATTAACACTATTTTAGCTGCTGCACTTTCGGACGAAGACGACCCGTTCGATTTAGAAGAAGAACTCATGGTCAATTTTGGAAACATCTTTGTAAGAGGGCCACTTAGTGCGTTAACTAGATGGGATTTAAGTGGTAGGACAGGGTTTGGAGATTTAATCTACAGACCCGACGACAAACTTCTAGCTGATGTAGGACCGCTGTTGTACACGCTTTATCAATTAGGAGGTGCTCCTGTAGGTGCTGCACAGCAGTTTGTTGATGGTATAGAGGAGATTAATCAAGGAAGAGTTGAACGGGGTATCGAGATGATGCTGCCTTCTTCAATCCGAAATATAATGAAGTCATTTAGGTACGCATCAGAAGATGCGCGGACCCGGCAAGGCTATTTACTCAAAGAAACCGATCTTTGGGATACAGTATCTCAGCTAATGGGTTTTACACCCGCAGAAATATCCGAGGCTTATGCTAGAAACAACATGGCGAAGAAGGCTGTACGTAAAGCTGGAGAAATTAAATCTAGACTATACGATAGATATTACCAAGCGTACCGTATTGGGGATATCGACGGAATGCGTGAAGTTTCTGAGGATATCCAGAAATTTAGAGAGAGTCCATTAGCTAGATTGACGGGTACTGAAATATCTACTCAAAACATATCTCGTTCTGTTAAGAATAGACGATATAGAGAGGAGACAGCAGTTAATGGTATTACTTTACCTAAGCAAGCTAGAAACTCTCTCATCAGTAGGTATGGGTTAGACGAATAATAATTATCGCTTCTGAACCCTCCACACGCGGATTCCTTGTATACCCTCCTCTATGGATAACCGTACAACTACTTGGAATCCGCGTTTTTTAGCTTCTGCCGTCACAATCTCCCGAGCCTGCTTCCAGTTAAGAGCAGGCACGAAAAACGAAGAGTAAGGTTTAAATTCTTTCCACTGCACATCATATTCGATTGTGTGAATCCTCATACAATTTTCCTACCCTCGTTTATATCGTAATGTAATTTTATAGCCCAAACGGGTGGCGTATTAGAGTGGTTTGTTCCAGTACCCAATCTCTTTTTGACATCCCGTATATACACATTACGTTTTTTCAAATCATCTAATATGTCTTTATAGATAATACCTTTCTCTAAACAGAAAGCTCTAAAAGCATTCGTTGCTATAAACACGAGATTGGTATCAGGCTCTACTCTTATCAATAGTCTATGTTTAGGCTCTACTAATGGAAGTTTAGATAGACCTGATTGCGTATCTTTTGAAGAGTCTATAATCAAAGTATTGTTGATATTGTCATTAAGAAACTCTCCGAGGATGTTCAGAGTATTTACTTTGGTTATACCCTGCACTGAATCCAGTAGATATGGACCTAAATAGTTAACCACCCACTCTAGGACTTTCACGACTCGGTTATTGATTAGTCCAGCGTCTTTAGCTATAGATGCACCAGCGATGTTCCTAGCCAATACCGCCGACCAGAACCGGTGTTTATTCGTAAAACCGACTTTCTCATCTATAAATTTCTGTACCGTATTGATCTTTTCTTCGACCAAATTTCTGTTGTTCAAAATAAATTTTATATAAGGTTTGCCAGCCCACCCGTAGTTCGCGTGTAGACGGACATCGAACAATTCAGCAGCCTTATCTTTATTGAGAATACCCAAATCCTCTATAGGGTATTCAATAAGTCTCATCATTTCCCCCGAAGCGTGTACCCGATGCTGCATTAACATTTGTGCCATCGAGTTATTGGACGAACCGATACCTATAGTGCTCCATGAAGTCGTGTTTTTCCTTTCCTCGTTAACAGCTCCCTGCATCCTCCCGGCGCCCTTTCCCTGTGTTATTCCATAAATTAAGTTTGATGCAGTCACATTGTCGATGTTAGTCAGCTCGTCACAGGGGTAAGCTATGTTATTGAGAACCCCCATCCTAAAAAATTTATGTGCTAAGGTATCCCGCTCTTTCGATAACAATTCAAACGGGTGCCCGAATACGCTGTTGATAAGGCGCAGGATAGTGGTCTTCCCCGTGCCGGATTCTCCATGTATCAGATTGATGAACGCGCCTTTGTACGCAGAAAACTTCATCAGTGGAGCGCCGAATGCGCTGAAGAATGCAAACGAATGCGGCTCAAAACCGGGTTGGTCGAATGTACTAACGATATCCTTCCAAACGTCGAAGTCTCCTACAGAAGTTAAGTGATTCACAATCTCCTCTGTCGTTGAGGATGGAGGACTATACCTATCTTCATCAGCTCCTATCTCAACAGTACCCCATATAAACTTCTTATCACCATCGACCCACCCCATCTGTTGACGTAAAATTTCAGCGTCTTTAGCACTCTGTTGCAATTTTGTACTAGCAATTAGATAAGACATTATGGTATCCACATGAAAAGGCATACATATAATGCCATTTTTAGCTAGTATCTTTCTTAGTTCTTGGTTTGAGTTCATATCAGCTAAAGCTATTACAAACTCTTTTGGTTCGTCTTTAGGAAGTCTAACTGAGACTAATACTAATTCCCCCTTATTAGCGTCATACATCCTTTTGATTATAAATAAGTCATTCTCATAAACTAACTTAGCATCGTCTGTTTCGCCATCTTCCCCCTTTACAAGAAGGTAGATACCCCCGTTTTTACCCCTAAAGTAATTAGGTGGGAGTGCTGGCACCGAAAATACCGTAGTCTCAGTAGCCTTCTCTTCAAGAACTGATTCTTCTTCTGTGTCCCAACCCCCCTTAGTATCGGGTGTGTAATTGGTAATCGCATCCCCCTCTGCCGCAAACTCTATCTCCAGACCCAGCTGTATCGGACTGCTTATCTTCTTTTTATGCAAGCACCTTAAACAGCCTTCTGGGTTGAGAGCTTTGAATTTTTCGCATTTATAGGGTTTATCTATAGTGTCTTCTGCTTTGACTTCAGTCTCTTCTTTACTATAGTTTTTATGCTTATACGATATTAAGTGTATTGCTTTCTCCCAATCCGAGCAATTCCTAGCGATAGATAAACCAGCTCTCCATAAATCGTAATGCAAATCTTCTTGGTTTTGTATAATAAATCTTATCTGATTACATCCGTTTTTGTTTAGTGTTCTCCTAAGTATTTTTTCAAACGAATTTCTACGGTCTGACATTAACCGTTTTGTAAGCTCAGATACTTCTGATTTCCCTGCGAAGTTAGGTAAGTTTAAGGGAACAACTTCTGTTATCTCACAGAAAGTTTCATACTCTATATTGTCTGCAGTATGGACGAGCGTTACATCGACGGAAGTACCGTATTTAAAGTTTTTAGTACCGGGCATACGCAGCACTCTAGCCGCATCAGCCGTAACTGTCGGGTCTATACGTAGTCCATCACGTATACATAACTTCTTTAATCTAGTAGCTGCGGAATACCATTCGTCCACCGTTATAGGTTTAGTGAACGCCCAATACCCATGCACGCCATAGCCCGAATCGACAATCGAAGGAAGCGGTAAGTTATGTTTACCACAGAATTTTTTAAGTGCTACTAAAGCATCTTGCTGTGTTTCGTAACCCTTAGCGCCTTTGTCCGTTCCGCAATCCAAGTCTATATAGCAAGACTTCATGCTCACGACATTGTTCTGCTTCCTAGACGAATTATCTTTTAACGTGCCACATGCGAAATACGCATCTCGTCCGCTTTTAAGAAAATTGTCTACTATATTTTCTACATCTGATACCTCTTCTGTGAATAGCTGCTTTACGTTTTTCCCTTTTATTCCTACTAAACAGTAGAATCCTTGGGAAGTGTCTAATACTTTTTCAAGAAAGCTATCGTATTTCACATTTATTCTTCTATGTTATCGTTAATACGTTCCTCCAAAAATTGTTTTATTCGCACGGTGTACTTCAAAAGCCTCGGCTCCGACTTCCCGGTAAACCAACTGTACACAGACATACGTGAAACACCGAACATTCTTGCGATTTCCATAATAGGTATTTCGTGCTGTATGCAGTATCTACCGAGTTGGACACCGAGGCTATCAGGGTTGGCGTTCGCATTAACTTCTGCAATACGCTTGCTGTAGCCTCGATTGTCCATAGAATTTAATCCTCGTCTTCGTCCTCGTCGTCATCGACGTCGTTATTCTTCGATGCAAACCTATTCAGGATAGAATTAAGCTCGTCATCATCGTCATCATCAATTTTAGTTGGTTTCGCCTTTGCTTTTTTCTTAATTACAGTAGGTGCGCCAAATGATTCCTCCTCATCATCTTCGTCTTCTTCCTCAACTTCGACAACGGGAGGTTTAGCTACACGTTTTTTCTTCTTAACAACTACAACTTCCTCTTCCTCTTCCTCTTCCTCTTCCGATGCACTCTCTATAGGAAGCTGAAGCTGTTTAGGCGTATTCACTTTGTCAGTTTCGAATACTTGAATACCTACAGCTTCTTTTGCTTCTTCGGAATCTAGAAGTTCGTTTAATTTAGGAAGCATTGCAGGAGAAGGAAAGCCTACAACGGTGAAGAACAACTTAGGATTGTCCGCATCATCATCGAAATACATACGTGTTACTACACGCTCGATGCTGTAATTCTGAGAACCTACATATCTGAAGTAGACATTAGCAGGCATGTTCTCGCCATCGCCTTTACCGAATACGGAGGCACCGGGAAGCTCAATCTGGTACACACCACTATTTAAGTCTGATGCAAGCGCTACGGCCATGCGGCGTTTCATTCGGCAAGCCCGAGAGTCTCCCTGCCCACTACCTTTGATGTTCATGGGGCAAGCATCGCAGCTCGCTGCCATAGGTTCCGGCACATTTTTAGCTGGAGTTTTACTATCCGCAGACCAACACCGAGGCGGTTTAGCTTCTGCTTTCGGGTCGTAAGAACCTTCGTAGTAGGTGCGGTTGTAGTCTTTGGCAACATTAAGAATGATGACATCCATGTAGCCGTTTTTATTTTTAGCAACCTCTTCACCGTTTACGATACAACGGAATACGCGCCCTCGGATAGAGATACGTTTTAGCTGGCTCCCCCCGCCGCTCATTAAAGACCGTGTTAATTCTGACGGTCCATCCGCTCTAACGTAGTCTGGTACGTTAGACATATCACCAACTGGAATAATATCGTATGACATTTAAGTCTCCTATTTTCTACGAACAGTAACAGTGTATTCGCTTTCTACATTCAACCCCTCTGGATGGATATCAGGGTTCTCCTCCAGAAAATTCTTCATATTACCCTGATGGATTCGCTTTTCCAATAACCCGTACTCGCCGTGCTCATCCATAATTCGATATATGGATTCCCAATTCGATGTTGAGTATCGAGTTTTTACACTCCGTATAATCGTGCCGTGCGCCGTGCGAATAGAATCCGCACCTACGTCTTTGCATACTTCACGCATAGCGCGTTCTACCATTTCCATCTGTTCTTGGAGTGGTTTCAGCGCCGCTTGGTGTGCGGCTTCTAAAGCGTGTTTTTTATCCCGCATCGCGATGTATGCGGAAACGAGCCTATCTGCGGTAACTTCTGACATGATGCCTCCGGTTTGTGGGAGTCAGTGAGCGGAATTTTAGTCTAATTTCCTTACAGTGTCAACTCATCACGGTATAAATCTATTAATTTTGTGTGCTCGTCCAGTCTGTTCTGAAGCATCTTGTACAATCTCTCTTCCACCCTACTCCCCCTGATATGTACAACAGTCATAGGATTGCGTTGCCCTTTTCGGACAATTCGCGCATTTGCCTGTAAATAAGTCTCGATTGAGGTAACCGGTGCGTACCATACAACCACATTTGCAGCAGTTAACGTAATGCCATGTGCCGCTGCAGCGGGTTGGATGATTAACACCTTTAGGTCTGTATCCGGTTTGTTTTGGAACCGACTGAAAATTTCCGTGCGCTTGTTCATGGACACCTCACCAGAGATGATGGCACATGGAATTTTTGCCTTATCTAAGTTTTCCTTAAGTAGTTCTATAGCGTGTTTGAATGGGACAAAGATAAGAACCTTGTTACTGGCCTCGGCTATAACTTCTTTCACTACATTAAGTCTGTTACTCACATCGAATCTAACCACGGCGCCGCTATTGCTATAGGCTGCACCGGATGAGACTTGGAGTAATTTGTTCAGATTGACCGCCGCGTTGGCCGCCGATATCTCCTCCCCACTGGACAACTGAACTAAGAAATCTTCACGTATTCGTTTGTAGTATGAAGTCTGCTGCGGAGTTAACGGTGCATAACGGTCGGTATAGGTAATTTCTGGAAGGTCTAAACATTCTTCTTTTCTAAACCGGATAGCTGGCTGCAAAACCTTATGCACGATATTGCTGGCTTCAGGTCTCGCTATCCATTTAAAGCGTCCGACATTGACCATTACAGATTCTTTAAATCTACCAGCAAACTGCGGCACTCGGCTTGGCACACAGAGTTTAGCTAGTCCGTAAGCATCGAACGGTGTTTGTGCCGCTGGGGTTCCAGTCATCATCCATACAAATTTCTGTGTGGTAATTAACTTATTCATAGTCTTCCAACGCTTCGTGTTCGTTGTTTTGTAAGCGTTGGCTTCATCTATGATTATCAAATCAAAATTATTTTTGGCGATATCGTCCGCAACAATATCAACACCTTCATAGTTGATAACGACATATTCAGCGTCGCTATTGATTACGGCTTTCCTCTTTTCTCTATTACCATGCGCAATGCCTACGGTACGGTGCGTCGCAAATTGGAACAAGTCATGTTCCCACGCGGCTTGGATGATACTGAGTGGGCACACAATAAGAACTCTGCGGATAATCCCCTCGGTCATCAGATAGTCGCTGGCCCATATAGCGGAAGCTGTTTTGCCGGTCCCCTGTTCGTTGAAACAGAAAGCTCTCCGTCGTGCGGATAGGAACGAAGCTGTATCTATCTGGTGCCGCATAGGCGCGAATGCGCCCTTCCAAGTGTAGTCTCGGATGATAGGTGACGGCACATTAGTCACCCCCGCATCAGTTAGGATAACTGAATTTTGTGCCACCCAGTTACAACGTATCGTGTATATATCATCTTTCGTACATAAGACTTTAGCCCCAACGTCTTTCGTCAGCACCCGTTCGGGTTTGCGCGTTCGTAGAACTAAATACTTATTTTCGAGAATTTGCATTACGCTTTTTTAGTTCGCTTCTTCGGTTTATTCTCTTTTACAGAGTGGTCTGAGTTTCTAGAGAACGACCTGTTCTTACTTGGAGACACGCGCCTGAGATTACCCGGAGCGTTAGTACCACCCTTACTCAAAGGTTTTTTGTGGTCTATGTCTACTCCATCGTTAACCTTGTCGGTGACTTTTCCGTCTTTTCCGGGGTTCTGTGCTTCGTAGCGAGCAAGCCTACGCTTTCTACGTGCTGGTCCTTCTGTGCTACCACCGTTACGTTTTTTCTGAGTCTCGTAATCTTTTTTGTAATTACGGTTTTTTGGGTTTTTGTATGGCATTTAAATCTTCCTCTAACACTCGCGACATAATGTCGCCTTTGTTACGGTAGTCTTCGTATCCACAAGTACATCTATGATATTGAAATATCATGCAGTCCGGTTTGTGTGATTTAAACCATATTTTTTTATTCTTTACTTCATCGTCTTCCATTGTGTTCACAATCAATTACAGGGCAATAGTATCTACAAGTAAAATTAGGTGACGCATTCCATACATCATTCTCATACGCCTGCTCTAATCTTTTAACTGGGGGAAACCATTTTTTCCAGAATATATCTTCATGTTCTCTTTGAATAGTTATCTCTATAAAATCTTTAGCTACTACAAATAGAAGTCCTGCGTTTATCTTTTGAACTTCTGGAAATCTTTTAAAGATTGCAAGAGATAATAATTCTAACTGGTCTGTGTCTGCGTATTGAGAGGATTTACCTGTTTTATAATCTATTAAAACAGCTTCTTTCCCATTAGCTTTTACGCAGAGGAAATCAGCTACACCCCGCCACCATACCGCAGGGTCGAAGAAATCGCAAGTAATTAATTCATCTGTTAGTCCCAGTTTATATTCAAAAAATGTATCACCTTTAATTGATAACAAAGAATCTAAATAAGATTTTATAAATTGAAACTTTTTTGGTATCGGTTTACCATCTCTACCGTATTCTTCAGCAGCTTTATGGACTTCATTACCGTATATCAAATGTTCTTTTTCTTCTTCTACAATGTCTTTACTAACTCTTAGCCTGTAGTATTTTCTAGGGCATTGTTTGAATAAGTTGATGCTAGAATAAGACCATACTGTCATTTTGTTATTAGCTCTATATAATTTTTCTTCGCCCAAACAGCTAATCTATCTGAGTGTATGTTTATATCTTGTAGCTTTAGTGTTATAGCTACGTATTCACTGATGTCCTTTTTAACTTCAACATCTAGACATAAGTTTTCTAATTCTTTGAGAAGTTTTTTCATCTCAACTATCGAAAATGCGTAATCTATTGACTCCATAAGCGTCCCCTAACACTGACCGTAACTCTCACCTATACCAGATTCACAGTTCAATGGCAACCCTTCTGCCCATGCCGGTGCTGTACGCATGGCTTCCTCTATGTATGCTCGGGCAGACTCAGCTTCGCGCTTTTTCACTACGCAAGTCACAGCGTCGTGCACAGTTAAAGCGATTTTATATTTCTTTGCTATGTGCACCAACTGCTCTGCAATGATACATCGAGCTACAGCTTGGCAGATATTCTCTACGACTTTACCACCGTAAATCTTCTTACGTTCTTTTCTTACTAAATAAGAAAACCCCCCATCTGTTCGCTGCAAAGATGGATACTTAAGTATGAATCCGTTAGGTAGTAAGAAACCTCCTTTTTCTATCTTTACAGCTCTAGTGTTCGTTAATTCTATGGTTTTATTATCTAAAAAACATCTGAGTGCTACGTCAGCTTTCTTCCAGAATACAGGTATGTTTGCGTATGACTTTCTATAAGTGTTAATAATGCTTTCGCATTCGTCTAGCTCCAGCTCTACTCCCGCTGTCTTCAGTTGCACCTGAAATTTGGAAGCACCCATACCGTAGCCACTCCCTAGAATGACTGTCTTACCCATGAACCGCTCGGGTTTGGTTATATCTGCGATAGATTTACCATATATCTTAGAAGCCATAATCTTATAGACGTCGTACTTCTGTTCAGATTCTGGGACGTTATTCCACTTTTCGTAATTGTTCTGACGAAAAGCCTCTACTAAATCCTCCTGTCCAGCCAACCACGCAAGTACCCGCGCCTCAATCTGGGATGAATCTGCGTCGATAATGACGTATCCATCCGGTGCCCGGATAGCGTTTTTCAGGATGTTATTCCCTCGACTAGGTAAGTTTTGCAGATTAATTTTATCTGACCCGCCCCACCGACCAGTGTGCGCGGCATAGTATCTCAACGGAACTGGTAATTCGCCGCGCTCCGCGATATTTATAAATCTTTCCGTTCGGGTTTCTTCGAGTGTAGATTTAACTCCAAGCCTA
>Ga0070750_10001576_pt1 | contig 12713 bp, 8 predicted proteins | sample VirMetDEL_Nov_24_FD_77013 | JGI IMG/M metagenome (GOLD analysis project Ga0070750, IMG submission 77013) | Aqueous microbial communities from the Delaware River and Bay under freshwater to marine salinity gradient to study organic matter... | ecosystem: Environmental > Aquatic > Marine > Coastal...
AAGCCTCTGTATAAAAATTCTGCAAAACACTTTATAAGTATCCAGGCACGGGGATCTGGTAAGAGTTATTCGACATCGGGGATAGCCAACCATAATTTTTTATTTGATGGGGCTACAGATTATAACGATTATTTAGCTAGAAAGAAAACTAAAAACTTTTTAGCATCTGATACAATTATTGGGGCTATTGATACTAAGTATTCGATACCTCTTATGAAAAAAGTTACAACTGCATTAGATTTATTAGCGGGAGATTTTCAACTAGGAGACGAATATTATCCGTCGCCACTATCAATATCTCACACAGGTTCTTTTATGGCTAACAGAGAAGCAACTACAAGAACAGGCTCTGTGATGCGACATCGTACATTTAAAGATAACCCGCTAGCAGCTAACGGAACACGGCCTAACTTAGTAGCACTAGATGAGGTTGGTTTCATGTATAATATAAAAGAATCTTGGGGAGCAATTGAAGCAACACAAGCATCTAAAGCAAAAAAGAATCTTGTAATATGGGCCCTAGGGACAGGAGGATTAGTATCTGGAAAAGCTGCACTATACGCAGAAACTATATTTAGAAATCCTCATGATTACAATTGCGTAGAGTTTGAGGACATATTTGAAAATAGAGGAACTATAGGATACTTTGTACCATACTCTCTAACACTCAATGAATTTAAAAAAGGCCCTAACCTTATTACTAATGAAGAGCTGTCTAGAGTATTTATAGAAAGTAAAAGAGACGTAGCTAAAAAGTCTCCTGATCCAACAGTATACCAAACTGAAATAATTAACGGACCGATGTTGCCGTCGGAAGCTTTCTTAATTTTAGAAGGAGCATTTTTCCCAACACTACAATTAAAAGAGCAGCTAGCAGAAGTTGAAGGAGGTAAATATGCTAAGTTCCAAGATGCAAGTTTTAAAGGTATATTATCATTTAACGATAGAAACGAAGTAGAGTTTAGTACCATTCAGGATCTAAAACCAATAAGAAAATTCCCATTGCAACGTAATGACGATAAGCGAGGATGCGTAGAAATATGGGTAAAGCCTCAAAAAAATGATGAGGGCGTAGTTCCTAGAAATGTATACATAGCAGGAATAGACGTTGTAGATAAAGATAAGTCTACTACTGACTCTCTTCCGTCTATATTTATAATGAATAGATTAACAAGACAACTTGTAGCAGAATATACAGGTAGAACTTCTGAAGCAAAAGATTTTTATGAAATCTGTAGAAAACTTCTGTTATATTATAACGCTATAGGTATGTATGAGAAAAACCTTATCGGTTTATTTAATTACTTTGATCGCCATAAGTGCACATATTTACTTGCAGACACGCCTTATCAATTGCGGTCTTCTGATACATATAAACAAACTGGTAACACATCTAAAGGAATTAACGCATCAGCAACTGTTAACTCAGAAGGACGTAATATGGTTAAGTCTTGGTTACAAGAAACTACGTCGATTAATTCAGAAACTAAAATTTACGAAACTATATATTCTCCTGCACTTTTAACAGAGCTAGTTATGTGGAACCCACAAGGCAACTTTGATAGAGTATCTGCGTTAATAATGCTTATGTGGTTAGATTCTACTATGTATAAACAGACAGAAAAACGTGTAGAAGAAGTTAAAACATTTCTAGATAATGATTATTTTTCTCAGATGGGCGTTTTAAAAAAGAAACCTACTGGAACTATAGATTCAAATTTTTATTCATAGATTTGTAAAAATAGAAAATAATTATTATTATGGCCGACGCTCTAGATAATCAAGGTTATATAAATTTTCCACGACAAAAATTATCTGATACACAAAAGACAGATAAGTGGTATAAAAAGAATATAGACTTCGCAGAACATCTTTTAACATCTGATGTCAATCTTAGAAACAGTTTTAGAAATAAACGTATTAATTATAATCTACGTTCTAATGTAATCTCTCCTAGAGATTTTGAAAAATTTATTAATCCTGATAATTTAGATCTCGATTCACTGCCTGCGACTTTTCAACACATCGGTATTGAAAACACAAAAATTAATTTATTATTAGGAGAATACGCAAAGCGTAAGAAAGAGTTTAAAGCTTATATTTCTTCAGGCGATCAAGAAGGTATTTCTAGAAAAGAGCAAATTTTAATGGAACAGATTAAACAAGAGATGATGGGAATCATCCAGATGGAATCTATTTCCGAAGAAGAAATACAAAAAAGATTACAAAATCTTGAAAGATATAAAAATTACGAGTTCCAAGATATAAGTGAAATCGTAGCTAATAAAATCTTAAAAAAAGAATACAAAGAACAAAACTTTGATTTTGAATTCTTAAGAACATTTGAAGACTTACTTACAGCAGGTGAAGAAATAGTATATTGCGGTGTATTAGGAGGAGAACCTGTAATGCGACGAGTAAATCCAATGAACTTATATACTCTTGGCGGCAGCTCTATGTATATTGAAGATGCAGATATTATTGTAGAATACGGATACAAATCTGTAGGCCAAGTAATCGATGATTATTGGGATACTCTTAAACCAAAAGATATAGACTTCCTAGAAAAAGGAAAAGTAGACACTGCTATGGATGGTGGTGGAGGTGTTGGCTTAAATAGAGATATATCAATATTTGATTTCTATGGAGAAGCTGGAGCATTAGATATATTTCATCCTAATGAAGCAGGTGTTAGAACTTTTGCAGGTGCATTTGATACATACGGCAATGTAAGGGTTATGAAAGTATGTTGGCGTTCTAGACGTAAGATTGGAGAGCTAACTTATTTTGATGAAGAAGGTGTGGAGCAAAAAGATTGGGTTCCTGAAGACTACAGACCCAATAAAGAACTTGGAGAAAAAGTAAAATGGATATGGGTAAACGAATGGTTAGAAGGAACTAAGATAGCTGACCACATTTACACAGTAATGCGTCCTGTACCATTTGCTAGCAAATCATTAGTAAATAAATCTAAAGGGACCCCACCATATATTGGCTCTGTTAATTCCACAAACGATTATAAAGTCCAATCTCTTATGGACGTTATGAAACCTCTCGCTTATTCTTATGACATAGCTTACTACAAAAGAGAGCTCGAAATTGCCACGTATAAGGGGTCCTTTACTGCTATTAACTCTGCACTTGTACCCTCAGGATGGGATCCAAAAGAGTGGATGAGATACGTAACTGTAAATAAGTTTGCTTGGTTAGATCCTACTAATGAAATCCTTAAAGGCCCTGCCCAAGGTAAGTCTGCAGGACAATTTAATCAGCTTACTGCGCAACAAGTTAATATAGGAGATCCTAATGCAATAGGCATGTATACTAATTTACTAGTCGACATAGAAAATACACTAGGCAAGCTAGCTGGTGTTTCTGGAGCACGGGAAGGACAAATACAAAATAGAGAAGCAGTAGGCAATGTTGAAAGAGAAGTTGCACAGACATCTCACATTACAGAAAAATGGTTTGCTATAGACCAAAACTTTAGAAAAAGAGCATTAACTAAATTTTTAGAATGTTGTAAATATGCATATAAAACTAATCCTCAAAAAGGGCAATTCTTACTTGATGACCTTAGTCAGCAATTTATTACTCATTTCGATGAGTTTGCCTCTACAGAGTATGATTTACATCTTTCTAATTCTAGCAATGATACGCAATTGTATAACGACATTAGAGCGTTATCTCAAGCAGCTATTCAAAATGGTCAAGCAACTATTTCGGATTTAGTAGCTATATCGCAATCTGACTCTGTACAAGATATTGCTAAAAAACTTCAAAATTCTGCAGAAAGAATTAGAGAAGAAAATAATAAAATGCAAGAGCAACAAATGCAACAACAACAAGAAATGCAACAAGCTCAAGCACAACAAGCAGAAGCTGAAAGAGAATTCGAAATTAAGAAGCATGATGATGATATAGCTGTTAAGAGAGAAAAGATTCAAGCAGATATACAAATAGCAGCTATGAGAGAAGCTAATAATAATTATCGTACAGAATCAGGTTTATTAGATTCTGACGGTAACGGTATTGCTGACGAATTAGATTTACGACGAACAGAAGTTGAAGAGAAAAGGAATGATCAAAAAACACAACTAGATCAAGCTAAATTAGACGAGACTATTCGAAGTAATCAAGCTAAAGAAGAAATTGCTAAAGAAAAAATGAAGCTAGAAAAGCAAAGAACTAAAGCAATCAAAAACAAATAAAGCTATAGCACTATAGAACAAAGCTATAAATATAATCGAGTTTAATTATAAAAATAATTTTAATATTGTAACCAAATAAAGACAGCAATTATGAGTGAAGAAAAAGATGATCTATTTGAAGGACTTCAAATAATGTCACCAGAAGAGCTTAATTCAGTCGTGGAGTCTGAAGAAAGCGAAGAAAAAGAAGAAACAAAAACTGAGGAGGAGAACTCAGAAATGTTTCAGCCTGTAGAATCAGAAAAAGGTGAAGGTGCTTATGAAAACACCAATAACCAAACTAAATCTACAACCGCTACCTCAAGCGAGAGGAGTGAAGAAATTTATAAAGGATTAATTAAAGAATTAGTTGATGCAAATATTATCACTAGTGCAGAAGCTGATAAATTAGATGAACTAGAAGGATCATTAGATACTATTAAAGAATTAATGACTAAGACGGTTCAAACTAATTTTAAAGCAGCTGAAGAACAGTGGAAAGCTAATATGCCAGCTGCTAAAAAAAGATTCTTAGAAATTGAAGATGCATTTGATGAAACTGATCAAGCTATTATGATGGCACAAAGATTAGAGTTTTTTGATTCTATTTCTGAAGAAGATATCAAGAGTGATGAAAATCTTCAAAAAGAAATTTATTATGATCTTTTACTTTCTAAAAACTTTACAGAAAAGCAAGCAGCTGAAGCTGTAGAAGATGCAGTAGAAGTAAAAAAGTTAGAAGCAAAAGCACTAGAAGCAATTCCTGAATTAAAAAATCAAGCGAATGCTGTAGTTACTCAAGCTAAAGAATATAAAGCTGCAAAAACTAAACAACAAATAGCTCAACAGAATAAAGCATTTGAATCTTTAATTAATAATATTGATCAAAGGCAATCTTTTATTGACGGAATTAATTTAAATAAAGTTAGTAAAGAAAAGATCAAGCAAAATATTTTAAGTCCTGTTTATAAGGATAATAAAACAGGAAGAGAATATAATAGTTTAATGTATAAGCAAACTAGAAATCCAGTAGAGTTTGAAATGCTTATAAATTATTATGACACACTTGGATTATTTAATTTAGATAAAGAAGGTAAGTTTAAACCTGATATTTCTAAACTAAAACAAGTGGCTAAAACAAAAGCAATTAATGAATTAGATAAAATAATTGCATCAGAAGACAGAAGCGTAGGTAGAAATACTTCCGTAGAAACTTCTCAAAAAACAAGTAATATATTAGATATGCTCGATAGAGCAATGAAAAAGTAAAATAAATTTATACCGTTAACAAATAATACAAATCAAAAATGGCACAATTACTTCCATTACAAAAGTATGAAGCTAAAGATTACAATGGTCTTGTCACTGACAACCATTTCCATGCTTTGTACCAACAAAAGCCTCAATTGATTAGTAATGTAATTCGTGAGATTTACAAAACTAATTTACAAGGTAAATTGCGTGAGTTCTGTGATCGGTTCCCTGTTAAAGAAGTGGAACAAGAGAACGGATTCTACAACTGGATGTTGCAAGGACAACACGACAAAAACCTTCCTTTGGTTGATGCTGAAACTATTTCAGGAGCATCTATCTCAGGAGGAAACTTTCCTGCTAACGTAGGAGCAAACGGAGAGCGATTCTATTTAATCTTCGACGAAGCTTTATTTGAAGAAACTAACGTTCTTCGTGGTGAAGTTGATGATTATCATCTATTAGTTAAAAAAGCTATGGATGCAGGATCTCGATTTAAGTTTGAAGTTGAATTAGTTACTGACAATCCTACTAAATCTATTCCTTCTGAGGAATTAGCAATTGGTACACGTTGGTCTAAATTCTACTCACTTGCTCCATCTACACTTTCTTACCAAGGTTCTAAACCTTACTTCACATCTCCTTGGAGAATGGAAAACCGTCCATCTACTTTAAGAATGGAATATGAAGTAGCTGGTAACACTATTAACAAAGGTAAAAACGAACCTCTTGAGTTTGGATTTAACTACAAAGGTCAAACAGAATCTATCTGGATTAACTATCAAGATATGGTTGCTCACCACCAGTGTGAAGAAATGTTTGCTCGTATGTTGATGTACGGTAAGAAAAACTGGACATCTGATCACAAATACTTGAACAAAGATGACAAAACTAAATATGCAGTTGAGTCAGGTTCAGGTTTCTTTGAGCAAATCGCTCCTTCTAACGTACACTATTATAACACTTACGACCTTGATTGGCATCTTGAATTACTTCTTGATATGGGTGTTGGTAAAATCGAAAGAGGTAAAAGAACAATTCACTTGCTTACAGGAGAATTCGGAGCTATCGAAATCTCTAAGCAGATTAACGAAAAATCAGGTTCTGGTAAGTTTACTGTAATTTCTGATAAATTCTTGTTAGGAAATACTTCTTCAGGAACAATCGGTGGTAAAAACACTAAGAGTTTACAAGAGCCACAATGGAATGTATATGAGTGGTACAACGGAGTTACTATTATGGTTGAAATCCTTGATTTCTTCGATGATGATGTATACTTCCCACAAAGACATCCAGATGGAAAAGGTATCGTAGAATCTCACAGAATTTTAGCACTTGATTATGGCGATAACGCAGGTATCTACCGAGTTAAGCCAAAAGGAGTTCCAGATTACAATTGGGCGTATATCCCAGGTATGAGAGATCCATTCTCTCCAGGAGGAAAAAACAGTCCTAAAATGGTAGCTTCACGAGTAGACGGATACGAAGTACACTTCCAGAAATGGGGAGGTATGATGATCGAAGATCCTACAAAAGTTGTAGATCTAAGACTACTAGTTGAGAGATAGAATCTTGTTCATAAATAAGGTTAATTGAATACAAAAAAGGCTCCTTAGAGTTGATAGCCTAGGGAGCTCTTTTTAAAAAGAGAATTTAAAAGACAGCAAATAATAATAAAATGGCAAAGACAGCAGCAAAAGAAAAAATAACATATGGTAGCTTTCTACAAGATAGAGTAATTTCTATTAAACCTGTAGAGTCATCGGGAAAATGGAATAACTTACTTGTAAAAGGTCAGGATAAAAAGAAAGATCCTTTCTTGTATAACAAAGTAAAAAGAAGTTATCAAGTACCATTAAATAGCCAAATTAAAGGTGGCGGAGTTAAAGTAATATTGGATGATCAAAAAAGAGTGAGCATTCAAAAGTATATGGAAAGTTATCCAAACGGGATGACACAAAAAGAGTTCTTTGAAACAGAGTTGGGAGTAGATTTAAATCCTACTTTACCAACAGATAAAAACTTCTGGAGATCAGATAGAAGAGGTAGAGTAATTCTAACTAAAGAAGGAACTACTCTAAATCTTAATCGTCCTTTAGATATGTTGAAGTATTTAATTCTTCTTTCTAATAAGATGTTGGTTTCACCGTCTTATGATGAAAGAATTTTAAAAGCAACATACGAGTTTATGATTGTAGACGAAGATAAAGTAACTGTACAAAAATTAGCAGAAGCAAATGTAAAAGCAGATGCATATGTTAAGTTCGCAGAGATTACTAATAGCAAACAAGCAATCGTCGGATTCATAAAATCTTTAGGACGAACTATTCCAGCAACTGCTACAACAGATTGGCTTAAAAATGAAGTATTAAATGTTCTTGAAAAAGATCCTAATTATTTCTTAGAAATAGTCACTCATCCTCAGTATAATGATCGTATCTTTGTACAAGAGGCTACTGAAGCAGGAGCTATAATTAGAAAAGGAAACAAACGATATACTCTTGATAACGGATCAGAGTTAGGTGATTTAACAGATACAATTATGTATTTAAATAACCCTGATAATCAAGAAGTAAAAATGAGAATTAAAGCTAAAATAGATTTAAAACAACGTAATTAATGACTGCAAACGAAATGGCCGACATGTTAGAGGAGAAGCTAGACAGAGCTGATAGCTTTGGTTCTCCTGGTTACGAAGATTTTGATTTATCTTCCGTGCTAACAGAGGCACAGCAGTTATACGTTAAAAAGTTTTTTGATGAAGTAAACAACAGAAAACAAAAAGGCTTTGAAGAAACAGAAATTAGAAACCAAGGGTTGTCAGCATTAGTTAAAGATGCTAACAACCTTTCGGCTTCAGCAGACCAAGCGGGTGTGCTAGTAAATAATAATGTAACAGGTAAATTCTACGACCTACCAAGTGATCACATGTATACTATTTACGAAGAGTGTACAATTGATAAAACAGAATGTGACACTAACAATAGTATTATAGGATGGGTTATGGTAGTTGCTCACAATGAAATGCAAAGATTTAATTGGAGTAAATACAAGAAACCATTTTATAGACCTAATGGAGATTGTAGAGTTTGGCGTTCAGAGTTTAGTAGAGAAACTTCAGCATTAAATCCTGGAGATACTGAAACAGCTAAACGCCACGAACTATTTACTGATGGTACTTTTAACGTAACAAATTATCATATAAGATACGTTAAGAATCCAGAAAATATAAGAGTAGATAGAGCAGTTCCTGATGATCAAAGAAACTGTGAGCTTGACGAAAGTACTCATGTAGTAATAGTCGGCATAGCAACAGATTTAATGTTACAAAGAGTAAAAGAACAAAAAGTTCAAACAATTGAGAACTTTAGAGACTTAGAATAATAATGAATATTAATTTTTAAAAACAAAAACAAATGCTTAGAACCGCAGACAATGTGTTTAGTGTCGTATTAGACGATAGCACAAAACAAGCAGGAAACCTTCCAGCAGTTGGTACAGTTGTATCTGATTCTAACTTGGAAGAAGGCGCTATTGTTGCAGTAGATGCAGGAATGCGCAGAATGGATGCAGCCGCTTTAGCAGCAGCTGATCGTTACCGAATTGTACAAGGAAAAGGTACAGGAAAACAATTAATGATTTCTCCTATGATTACTAAAGCAAGTGCTACACTTTCTACTAGTATTCACCGAGTAGCTGTACAACAAGTATCAATTGTAGGATTTAACGGAACTACTGGTTCTCTTCCTGCAGCTAATTCAACAGATTACTTTATCAAAATTCGTAAGAATGATAATGATGCAGCTAACCGATCTCAACCAATGAGCCTTTTTGCAGGTCCTATTAAGAGTGATGCTTCTGCTACTCAAGAAGAAGTTGCTTTTGCTTTAGTTAAAAACGGACAAGCAAATTTTGCAAAAGAGCCCGCTAATGGTTATTTAAAGTTTGATGTAATTTCTGACGGTACTACCGCGGCTATTGGTACTGCTACATTAGCAGCAACTAATGGATCAACAGCTTTAACTTACTCTGCAGCTCACTCTTTAGCAGTAGGTGATTTAGTATTTATTGCAGGAGCAACTTATCAAGTAGCAGCTGTACCTACAACTACAACTGTAACGTTGTCAACTCCTTTTGAAGGAACAACTGTAACAGCTTTAGCAACAGGTACTACTTATGCTACTAACCACGGTAAACTTACAGCAGCTGCTAACTTTGGTGTTAGACTTACAGGTGTACAAGCTGACTTTGATGTAAACGCTTTCCGTGATTACTACGTTAACCGATTCACTGTAACTTTCTCTGATGAGTCAACTTTGATTACTACAACAGGAGCTCGTACAGGTTCTGGTGTATGGCAACAAGTTGCTATGGATGAGTACATGAGCTACGGATTTGAAGGTGAAAACAGCATGTTAGGTGTTCCACCACGAATGAGAGATCAAGCAGTTATTGAAGGAAACAAATACGGATGTATGGAAATCTCTTGGACAGAAGATATTCGAGGATTAGTTTCTCTTCAAGGAGGTAAAGGATCAGTATTAGTTTATGTAGATTTAGGTACAAGCGGGGCTTTCCCAGCAACTCAATCAACAGGTGAAGAACTTGTAGTTGATGTATTTGGATTTGCAGATTCTGATTTCGAAGAATAAGTAAATTCTCCACCCACAGTAGTCCCGCCATAAAATTGCTGTCTATGGCGGGCTACTATATTTTTTAATTAATAACTAAAAAAAACTAAATGGCACTCAAACCTAAAATTTCCGCATCTTTAAATAATAAATGCGATAAGATTACAATACAAGAGGAAACAGGTCCTTATGTATTATCTACAAATAACGGAGGTTGGGGAACGCCAAATATTGATACATCAGCAATTGTTTATGCTGATGTTCAATTTTTTAATAGTGACGAAACTCCTGATGTGCAAGCTTCGGGTACGGGCACTATATCAGGAACAACGTTCACAGACGTTACACATATATCAGGAACATTTAAAGTAGGACAAACTCTTACAGGTGTTGGTGTAGCAGCTGGAACAAAAATCACAGCATTACTTACAGGAACAGGATCTAATAACGGAGGTACTTATACAGTAAATATCGCTCAAACAGTATCTTCTACTACTATTAACGGTAATGTTCTTACACAAAATTTTATATTAAAAGACGGCACTACAGATGTCTACGCAGGCGTAGCAGGTGCTCCTACTCCAGGAGCTTTTACAGCTTTATCAGAAGTTGCTTGGTCAGGTAACGATGGAGTATATAGAATAGTTTACAAAGTACAAGATGCATCTAATACTTATGAAAACGATAAACAATACGTTTTATTTTTATGCAATCTATGTAATTGTAAAGATAACTTAATTGTTAAGTTAATCGATGCATGTGATGAAGAGACCGTAGAGAAATTAAAAACATATGTAGATCAAATGGAAATTTATATATACGGCATACAATCAGCATTTAGTTGCGGAGATTTCGACACTGCAGAAGCAATACTTGCTGCGGCAACAACATATTGCAATACACTTGACGAGTGTAATACTGGTAACTGTTAAAACTTAAATTATGGGATGCGGATGTAAAGATTGTAAAGATGTCACATTATTAGCAGGTAATGATGGAACAGGTATTTCTGCTATTGTAGATAATGGCGATGGTACATTTACTATATTTTTAGATAATGGCACTAGTCAAACTATTACTATGACTGATCAAGGAGATGTTCCTTTATTACATCATAATTTTTTTACATTAGGTCCTGATTTTTACTCAGAAAATGGAGCAGCAATAGGTAATCAAATGATAGGTCGTACAGATACTTACACTGCTGCAGGTTCTGGAACTACTAAAATAGTAGCCACACCTTTACAAGGACAAATTAAAACTACTCCAGTATTAATAGATTATTCAGGAGCAACAAGACTTACTCCTACTGAAACAGTAGTAGCTTGTGGAGTACCAAGTCCTGTAGATGTAATTTCTGGAAACACTTTATCTTTAAGAGCAACGTTTGCTACTAATCATAGTGCTAGTACAATATTTATTAATTTTTTAATGTATAAATTAGCTTGTTCAGATATAGGTAATGCTGGATCAGATACTGATTTAACTGCATTAACTATTCCTGTAGAATATCAATTAACTTTAGCAGGAACTTCTGGTTTATATACTGCATGTGTAGATTATCCTATAAGTACTATAACTTTTAATAAAGGAGATTTATTATATATATCATATAGTTATACTAACGACGGAACCGTTATTGCAGATAATGAGTTTATCCAAGTAAATGCCACTTTATCTGTTAAAAAATAAAATAAAATGAGTTGTAAAGATTGTAACGAAGTAACATTATTATCAGGCACAGATGGTGTCGGAATTCAAACTATTGTAAATAATGGAGACGGAACTTTTACAATATTTTTAACAGATGGTAGTTCTTATACTACAGAAGATTTTTCAGGACCTAGAGGAGAAGATGGGGCTAATGGAGGTAGATGGAGATTTGATAGTGGTATCGTATCACCTAGTACTCCTAATGTAGAAACTTTTATTACAGATAGTTTAACTTTATCTACTGTAGGAAATATTAGTATAAACTATCAATCTATTGTAGGCACACCAAATGCTTACCAAACTTGGGCAACAAATATTCGCATTGCTATTTTAGCAGGAAGAGAAGTAATTCTTCAAATAGCAAGTTTAGATGATAGTAGTGTAATAGGAATATATAAGATAAGCGCAGGAAGTATTCAAGCAAGTCACGTTGAGCTCACTGTATCTTCAGTAGTTGTTGCAACAGGTAATTTAGCTAATACTAAAGAATACGCTATTTCTTATATAATAAATGGAGCAGATGGAGGTGGATTAACAACAATATATACTGGAGATAGTACAATAGGCACTACAAGAACGGCTACGTTAACAGATAGCTTAACTTTTACTAGTGGGCAAATGATTCGTATTGCTAATGGCACTAATATTGTCGAAGTAACAGATGCTGCGCATCTACCAAGCACTTTAGCGGCAAACACTACTTATGTTATTCGTGGATTGATCAGAGTAAGTAGCACTATTACAGTTAATAATGACGGCTCAAAGATTATAGGTCTTGACAGAACTAAAGATTTAATTCAATACACAGGCACAGGCACTTTATTCGATATTACAGATGTAGATTTTAGTATTCAAAATGTAGGTTTTAATACTACTACTACAGGTAAAATACTTGATGCTATTAATTATACTGCTGGTGTTAGTGCTA
>Ga0070750_10001578_pt1 | contig 12707 bp, 2 predicted proteins | sample VirMetDEL_Nov_24_FD_77013 | JGI IMG/M metagenome (GOLD analysis project Ga0070750, IMG submission 77013) | Aqueous microbial communities from the Delaware River and Bay under freshwater to marine salinity gradient to study organic matter... | ecosystem: Environmental > Aquatic > Marine > Coastal...
AAATATGTTTGAAACTAATACACAGTTTAATCCTAATCTTATTAATAGAGATCAAATTAAAACAGATATTAGAACAGGAGAAGCTACTGCAGCTTATGATATAGCTAATGCAAGTGGTGGAAATGCTGGAACATACTTGGCTAATAGAGTAGCTCTTAATTCAAATGCAAATACTAACCTAGCCCAAGCTAATCTTCAATCTGATATGGCTGATGCCCAAGAAAAAGCTAGAATAGAAACTATGAACTTCCAACAAGATGCTGCTAACCAAGGTAAAAGGATGCAAGTTCAAAATTGGAATGATGCTGATATAGCTACATGGGAAGGAGCATTACAAGATAGTATAGCTGGTATAGGACAGACTATAGGGGGTATGGGTACAATGGCAGCTAGAGAAGAATTGACTAGAATAGCTTATGGAAATAAAAATCCAGTAGAAGAAATTTTAGAAAATACTGGAGATGTTGTAAATATAAAAGATGCTTTAGGGCCTCCCCCTGAAATGAATCCTATACAAGTATCTCCAATAGCTCAACCACCTCTTGTAGCTCCTCCTAGCCCAGTTGTTAATACTTTTGACCCTAATTCTGTTGACCCTAATGTAGAAACAGAAAAGATTTTAAAAAGTAATAGAATAATGGCTAATAATAGATTCAAAACCAATAGCCTTAATAATGTAGGGATAATGGGGGAAATGAACTCTTACCCTTTAGAAAATCCTTTTAACTATATAGCTGGTGATTTTGATAATGATATTCCAGAAGATATGGTAATACCTGAAGATAATATAAATGTAGAAGGAATTACTGATGAAATTTATCAAAATGAGTCTAATTTAATGGCACAACAGACTGATATATTAAGTAAGCAATTAGGAGGTACAGGTAATGTTATTGGAGGTAAAGGAGTTAGCAGTAACATCTTTAGTAATCCAGTATTAGAAAGTTACAATGCTTCACAAGCTGCTAAAAATACTGCTGGTAATAGTCAGTTTAAAGTTAATGTTGGAGGTAAGAATATAATAGTACATAGTATAAATGGACAGTTATATTATCAATCACAACCAGGAAATTTAGTAAGAGTACAAGGAAACCTATTAAAAGCAATACAAAGTCAAATATAGATGTCAGTAAATAGATTTTTTCAAAGAAGAAGATTTGCAGAGTTTCAGCCTTTGACTATGCAAGAAATGGCTTTTCCCTATGAAAAGAAAGCACAAAGGGATAAAGAAAATGCTGACTTGGCTTTAAAGATGGGAAGTATTGGACTTGAATTAGATTACCATTCTATAGATACTGATGTAGCTAAACAAGCTTATGGTTTAATGGATACCAAAAGGCAAGAAATACTTGATAAGGTATATAGTGGGCAAATAAGTAGATCAGAAGCTGCAAGAGAAATAATAGGCTTAAATGACTATAAGCGTAAATTAATGCAAGAATATGGTACTCCATTAGCTCAAAGGAAAGCTAGAATAGCTGCTGATTTAGCTAGAATGGATAAAGACCATGAAAAAGATAGAATTAACTCTAGAGACTATAATTCTAAAAGAAGTCAGTATGCCTCCAATTTATCTGCTTGGGATGGTAACATGGATAATGTAAATTTAGGTATTCCAAATGTAAATTGGGTAGATTCTTATGATGTTAATCAACTTACTAAAGATGTAATAGCTAGTGTTTCTGATTTAAAACCTACTGCTTTGAATACAGGAACTATAGCTAAATTAGGAAATGCTAATAGTTATACTGATGTATTTAAAACACTTCAAACAGATGGAGTACTAGGTTCAACAATTTTAGCTAGAATTTCTCCATATATAACTACTGAGGTAGATAAAGATGGTAAAGTTGTTAATGCTAGAATATCTGATGAATATTTAGCTTCAGTAGAACAAGCTTGGGAAAGTGCTGGTAAACCTATTTATGAAGGTCTAACTGAGGAAGAATCTAAAGCACGTTATGTAGATATAGAAGAATCTAAATTAATTAACTCTGCTTTAGCTGGAGCTTATACTAATATAAACACAGGGTTTAAATTCTTATCAGATGAAGTGAGGAAAGATGCATTACTTACAGATGCTAATACTTTTACTGCTGGAATGAGAACATTAGGTCAAAATATTGAAGACCCTGAAACTCTGTTTGACATGTATAAAACTTTAAGTACTGCTAAAGATAAGATGAAGGAAAAACAAGCAGAGATTGAGCAAATGAAAGCTGATGGAGCTGACCCTGCAGAAATTAAAAAAGCTCAAGAAGCTTACAATGATTTATCTAGAGAAGTAGCTTATTGGAATCAGAAAAAAGATGAAATAAATACTGAGGTAGTTAAGAAATTAAATGGAGTAGATATTTATAGGTATGATAATACTTATGATATGGAAAATCATAACTCAGTAGCTAGTATGGCTATAGAAGCTGGTAAATACTTAAAATCTCTTGAAGGTGGAGAAGATGCAATGTATACTGCAAGTGATTTTAAAATTTTGTTTAAATCTTCAGGAATTAATGAACAACAAGCAGCAAATGTAGAATTAGCTAATAGAGTAAAATACTATAAAGCTAAAGGACAGAGTGATGTAGATGCTTTGAAAAATGCTAAAAATGATGTAAACACTATTCCTCAAGAATATTCTAAAACAGTTGGATTTGATAAACCTATGCAAAACCCTGGAGCTTATGGAAGTGCTTCAGGATATTGGGCTACATATCATGCCAGATTACAAAGTGCACTTGGTAGTAGAAATAAAGCTATTAAAGAAGTAATAAAAGACAATAGTGAAATTTTTGCTAGAGAAACAGTTACTATAAATGCTATAGGTGGTGGGGATAAAAATGCAGTAACTAAATACAATACCCATATAGAAGATATGGCAACTAATTCTCCTCAATCTCTTATAGTAGATGGAGCTGGAACTAATTTAGATGATTACATTAGACAAAATTATGCTGATGGTAAAGTTGATTATGATGGAGAAGATTACTATTTAACTGGCAAAAGAACAGGAGCTTATACTACTACTAAGAATTTAGCTACTATATCTCTTTGGGGTAAAAATGCTGAAGGCCATGAAACAGTTGTTAAGGTACTTAATGTTACTCCTGATGAGGCTGGAGATTTAACTGAAACTCAATTAACTATGGCAGATGAACTTATATCTACTGGAAACCCAGCTAATATGAATATTGGTTTTGAAACTAAAGCTAATATTAACTATGGTGATAAATACAACCATACTAATTTAATGAATGCTAATGAGGGTGAAAAGATAGAAACTGCAATAGAAATAGATGTAGATGGAGATAATAATAATGACCCAGTAGCTTTCCAGAAAAATGAGTATGGAAACTATAACATACTCATTGGAGGTAAAAAAGTTTATATCTATACTGATGAGAATCAAGACGTTCAGCACACTTTTGATGAAAAAGTAGCAAAAGAAAACTCAGCTAGAAGTTCATTTCCTTATGACCAGTTGAATAAAACAGTATATGGATTATCTTTGTAAAAAAAGTCCTCTATGCCAGACAATAGAAATGATGTTTTAGGGTCTTTAAGATCTACTGTAAAGCAAAATGATGATAATACTTCTGGAACAATCAAAGAGAATAAATCTAATCCTGAAAAAAATTATGTTTTAGGGAATGTAATTAATCTTGGAATAACTGATGGGGGAGTTCAGAAAAAAGATTTAAATGACTATACTGACTATATAGAAAACCCTGTAATATCTCCTAATCAAGATTTAGATGCAATGAGAGCTAATAACCAGTCTGGATGGGAACAGGCTGGTAATATGGCTTTTACAGGAGTTGTGGGAGGGCTTCTAACTGCTTTAGAATCTGCAAGTTATTTATTTGACCCTACTACTTATGGAGCTATGGCTTTTCAAGAGTTAGATAGTTATGAAAGAAACTGGTTTGCAGATTTAGCACAATCAGGTAAAGAACATTTGTATGAAGCCATGCCTATTTATAGGAAAAACCCTAATCAAGTATTTGATTGGAGTGATTTTGGATGGTACATGGAAACTTTAAGAGGGGTAGTAGATAGTGCAGTAGGATTTGGTTTACCTGGAATGGGAGTAGCTGGAGTTGTAGCAAAAGGAGCTAAAGCTCTTAGAGGACTTAGTTATGCTAGTAAAGCAGCTAAATTAAGTAAATACATGCTAAGGACTGAAAAGGGAAATAAGTTAGTACAGTCTTTAGCTTCAGGTTATTTAAGTAACCACATGGAGACTATGGTTATGGCTTCAGAAATGTATGATACCATGATTAATGACCCTGCTATTGCAAAAGCAGTAAAAGATGGTATTATATCATGGGAAGATGCTAGAGCTGAAATAGGTAGACAAACAGCTAATTTTGCTAATGCTAATAAAATATTTGCAGTTACCAATGCATTACAACTTGGTAGTCTTGTAAAAACAAGAGGACAACTTAGTAAAACAGGATTTAAGAATTTTGCCATAGACCAACTTAAAACAGCTCCTTTAGAAGGTTTGGAAGAAATGGGTCAAGCTACCTTTCAAAACCTTGCAGAAGATACTGTAAGAAAAAATTTAGGGCTTAAAGAGAAGTTTGGAGGAACTGATCTTATGAGTAAGGCTTTAGAAATAATGGCAAGTGAAGAAGTTCTTTTAGAAAGTATGATGGGACTTTTTGGAGGCCCAGTTCAATATGCTATTACTAAAGCTCCTTTTGAAATAGCTAACGCTAAGAAGAGTAAAAAGTGGGCTAAAAACCAAGCTGAGGTACTAGCTAAGAATAAAAAGTATGTAGAGAATATAGCTGAGAGAACTAAAAAGTATGAAGCTTTACAGAGATTAGCTAAAGATAAAAAAGATGATGCTCTTGCTGACCAAATAGCTGAAGTGGCTTTTGAAAATATAGCAGTAGAGAATTTTATCTATGGTATAGCTGACCAACTTGAGAATAGCTTAAATGATATAATAGAAGATAAGAGTAACCACTATACCCAAGAAGAGAAAAAAATTGCAGAACAAAAACTAGAGAGTTTAAAGGAGTTAGAAAATGAGTGGAATGACTCTACTAGATATGAAAACCCTGAGCAAGTTTTCATGCTTAGAACTAAAAAGAAGCACTATGATAGGATGAAATCTCTTAATAAAGAGAAGGTTACACAAACTTATCAAGATAGTATAGATGAGGTTAATTCTGAATTAACTTTCTTGGATAGAGAAAATGTAATAAGAAATAGAAAGCTAAACATAAAAGCTACTGATACAGGTATTGAACTCGATGAAGATTTAGGTTACTTAAATGTAGAAGATAAACTTTTGACAGAAGCTCAAGCAGATAGTAAAAAGAAAGTATTAGCTCAATTAGAAAATGTTACTAACCAGGCTAAAAATAAAACTGTAGGTAATACATTTTTAAGTGATTATCAGAATGTATTAGATGAACTTGATAAAGTAAATGCAGAACTTAAAGAGGTTACTTCATTTGAACATCAAGAGAAACTTTATAAACAAGCTCAAGCTGATAAAGATAGGGAAAAGATACTCAATAAAGCAAAGAATACTAAGTCTATCAGTGAGTTAGAAAAACAAAGAGATGAGACTAAAGATGAAAAAACTAAAGAAGAAATTAACAAAATAATTAAAGCTAAAAAACAAGCTCAAGAATCTAAAGAATCTGAAAAAGAAACAGAAAATCAAGAAGAAGAAAAACAGAAAAAAGAAAAAGAAGCTGAAAAATTAGCTAAGAAAAAAGCAGCAAAAGAAGCCTTAGAAAAGGCTAAAAAAGAAAAAGCTGCTAAGGAAGCTAAAGAAACTAAAAAGAAAGCTGAAGAAGAAAAAGCTGCAAAAGAGAAAGCAGAAAGAGAAGCTAAATTAACTGAAGAAGAAAAAGAAGCTGAAAGAAAGAAAGAAGAAGAAGCTAAGAAAGCTGAAGAGGAAGCTAAAAAAGATGTAGAAGAAGAGACTGACGAAGAGTATGAAAATACTCAAGGGGGAGATACTAGTACTGAAGGTAAAAAAGTAGTTAGTATAAAATCTTTTTTTGGAACTTCTGAAGATTCAGATGATAATAAACCTTCAAAAACTACCAATAAAAAAGGTAAAGACATAGGTAAAGCTGCTAATAAAATAGCTTACAATGATGTATTTAGAAATAAAAAAGGAGAAGAAATACTAGAAAATGATGGGTATATTCCTTTATTAGACCCTAACAAAAATTGGGTAGGTTCTGAAATACTTCTTGAAGTTGATAAGGACTATGCTTTAGAGAATCCAGAAGATCTTAAAGATAAAGATAAAGCCCCTATAGCAGTCTATGAATTAGTAGATGGTAAGAAGGGGAGAAAATTAGGAGGAATACCTACTCCAGCTATGGCTAAAAATGATGGTAATTCTCAAGCTGATATTGATAAGTTAAATGCAGTAAGAGAAGCTGTGTTTGAAAATGGAGCAGTTACTTCTAAAATTACTGAACAGACTTCAGGTAGATATGGAAAAAATCAAAGATATAATGCTACTAATGGAGGTATAGAATTTGAATACTATAGCATTAAAAATAAACAATTTGAAAAGACTTTTTTAAGACCTATATCATCAGCTTTTGGTAAAGATGTACTTATTGGGTATAAAGGAGATAAAAATGGTAAATATAGTGCCGATGGACATATATACTTTGTAAATAGCAAAGGGGTAAGAGTAAGACTTCCTGACAGTGCTTTAGATGATGAATCTCAACAAAGACTCAAAAGTAAAGAAATGAATATGGGTCAACATGTGGCTCTATTTCAAACAGGAATAGATACTAAGGGAAACCCTATCTACAAAATTTACTACATAAGAAACAATAAGTTATCTACTCCAATGGTAGACACTATCATTAATGCTTTAGATGCTTATGGAAGTCAAGACCCTGTTTTACTTAAAAGATTTAAAGATGCTGGATATGATATAAGTACTCCAGATGGAATCCAGAATTACATTCAACTATTTACAGTAGTAAGAGCTGATGACAATGTACCTCAAGGATTAACTGCAGGAGCTTTAATTAGAGGTGCTAATAACATTCAAATAGCTATTCCAGCTAATGATACTGTAGATTCAAACAATGAATATAGTCTCATAGTATCTCATAACTTTAAAGAAAGACTAGATAAAAGTAAGAAAGCTAGAATAAGAAAGATTTTAGAATCTACTTTCTTTACTATGAACGCAGTAAGTTACCAAGGTACTGTACCTTCTATAGATGAAAATGGAAATGTAACAGAGCTTAATACTGCTGGAACTAGTTATATGAGTTGGGTAGGTGAGAATATGTTTGCTGAACATAAGTCTTACCCTATACACACTACTGATAAGAATGGAAATGATACTACAGTAAGTAGAATGTATACTCATCCTAATTTTAGTTGGGATATGAATGTAACTCCAACTAATATTAAACTTGGAGAAGAGGTTTTATTTTTAGTTGAAGAAGGAGAAATAACTCCTGCAGAAGGAAAACAATTCTTAATAGATCAAGGTCTTGAAGGAAGTGAGGAGTATAAAAAGATTGTAGAGATGGAAGAAAACTCTCAAGCATCTTCTCAATTACAGACTTTAGATATTGAAGAGGATTTGAATGACCTTGATGTAGATATGCTTATACAGCTTAAAGAAGCTATAGCAGCAGGAGCAGATGAACTTCCAGCTTCTGAACAAAATAAAGTAACTCAAGATATTGCCACTATTGATAGAGTAATTAATAATAAACGTAAAGCTTCAGATAGTAAAACCAAAAAGAAAACTACTTCTACTACAACAACTAAAAAAGCTGATATAGAAAGAAGAAGAGATGAAGTAAAATTAAAAATAGGACAAAATAAAGATGGTAGGGAAATAAGAAAAAACATTCTTAAAGGAACTAAAATAGAAAATAAATCTCTGAGACAAGCTATGCTTGATGAAGGGTATGTAGATTTTATGGGTATATTAATACACCCTAATACACCTGTAGAGATATTTGATAGAATTGATTCTAAAGTTTTTGAATTAGCTAAAAAAGAAGGTGTTGAATTTTTTAATTACCAAGAAAATGAAGGTAATCATGGAATGATGCAAAGTTTATCTGATAACACAGGTAAAAAATACGGAATTATGTTGTCATCAGGTTTAAGAAATCTTAATGGTTACAGGACAGAACAAGCTAAAATTGAAAGAACTAATCACTTAGTTTTACATGAATTAGGTCATGTATTATGGGAAACAAAATTAACAAAAGAAGAAAAAGAAAATGCCAATAAGTTAGAATTAAAATCTAATTATGCCAAATCAGTTACAGATAGTATGGCTTCAAGACATGAAGAAAACTATGTGGAAAATTATGCAGCAGCCATGACACAAAGATTGTATGGATACTCTTTTTTACCACAAGATCAATTAAATCCAGAGTTGCAAGAAGAAATTAATGCTAAATATGATGCAGAATTAACTACTAAAGAAACACAAGAAAAAGCTAATGATGAAACTAGTTCTACTCAACCTACTGATTTAAGTAAGGTTAAATTAATACTTACTCCTAATGAAACTCAAGGAGAATTTAGAGTTATAATAAATGCAGATAAAGGAGAAGTTTTAGTTACTAGAGATAAAGGAGCTGATGGAAAGTTTAGATGGGTATTTTCCCCTAAACAAAAAGATGGAGCATTTAGAGCTAGTGACCCAGATACAGGACAAGCTCTTAATTTAAGTCAAGAGAATATTGAAAAAATATTAAAAAAATATCTTCCTCAATCTTTAATTGATGCTTTAGTAAAAGCTGATAATATAAAAGGAGTAGACAATCAACAAGAATTTCTTAATACTACATTCAAACCTTTTACTGACACTTTTGAAAAAGAAATATTAGAGTATTCAATAAATCAATTACAACAAGATATTGAGTATTATGAAAGTGATGGTTATAAAAAAACAAGAAGTAAAGATGCTGTAGAAAGAGTATTAACTTCTGCTAAAAAGCAATTAAAAGAATTACAGGATAGATTATCTAAATTTTTAGAAAATGAGTCTACTAAAACTAAAACTCCTTTAGAAAAGCTTCAAGAAGAAAAACAAGAGTTAGAAGAAGAAAAGAAACAGTTAGAAGAAGAGAAGAAAGACATTGAAACTGAATTAAAAGAGTTTGATGAATATGTAAAGAAAACTCTTGAAAACATTACTGATAAAGAAGTTACTGAAGAAGAACTTGAGCAAATAGCTGAAGAAGAAGGAGTTAGTAAAGAAGAAGCTAAAAGTAAATTAGTAGATGAAACTGTTAAACAGTTTAATGAAAAGAATCCTGATAAGCCTAAAACTCTTTTACAAAAGATTGGAGCTAGACTAAAAAGGCTTTTACTAAACATACTTATAGCTACTACTTTAATCAATGCAAGTGCTTTTACTTTCCAGGATAATCAAAATATAGCTGCCTATGAAACAGCTACTATTGAAAATTTAAGTCCTTTTGAAAAGGTATTTGCAGATCAAGAAGCTAAATAAACTTAATAATGTAAGTATCATTACTGAATACCAATCTGATAAAGAGGGTAAATACATTATAGTAGATAAAAGTGTTGGATTAGCTCATTTGTATGAAGGAGATACTTTAATCACTACTTATGAAGTAGGTGTAGGAGAAATAGAAGGAGATGAACAAACTATTCTCCACTCTATATTTAAAAATCAAAAAGGAGAAGAAGTATCAGCTAATGAAGCAGTATATGTAAAAGATGGTAACAGCTATTTAAAACCAGGGTATCATTCTTATACTAACTGGACTAAAGGAAATAAAAAGACTGGAGCTGGTATTTACACAGTATCTAAAGAAGGAGAGTATAAAGGTAAAAAAGGTTTTTACCTTAAAAACTCTAGAGGTATATCTATGTCTACTGCCTTACATAAACCTACAAGTGTTGTAAGGAAAAAAGCTATTTCAGATGGAAATACCACTAATAACAGAATGAGTAATGGGTGTGTAAACTTTAATACAAGTGATCTTAATGAAATTTCTGATAAAGGGTTTACTGAAGGTAGTAAAATTTATATACTTCCAGATAACCCTAATAATGAGTTTCAGTTAGTTGATGGCAAAATAGAGTTTAGGTCTGCTAACAGAGAAGTAAACACCACTCCTATAAGCTATGAAGCATCTCCAATTACTATAAAAGCTGAAGGAGTAAATGATAAAGGAAAAATATTTCTTCAATCATTAGAAAACAATAAGAGAGAGCTTATGAAACTCTACCCAATTATTTCTAATGACATCTACAATAGAATGGTAGCTGTTGCTTATGGAATATTTGGACAGGAAAGTTCTTTTGGTACTTATGGTAAAGGTAGAGGTCAAGTAGGTAGAGTTACAGATTTAGGTCAAGTACTTACTAATGCTTTAGGACTTACTGAGCTTAACCCATCTGTAGGAGTTACTCAAATAAGAATGTCTTCTATTAGAGAAGAAGTAAGAAAACAGTTTGGTATAAACAGTACTAAGGATTTATTAGATGTTAGTAAAGCAGCCCAAGCTACTATGGCACTTCTGCTTGATATGTACACTAATGAAATTCCTACTTCTTACAAAGAGCAGTTTGAACAAATACTTCCTTTATTATACTCATCTCAAAGAGATGTAGCTGCTAAAATATTTAATGGAGAAACAGTTACAAATAGTTATGTAGACAGAGTTACTAAAAATGGTGAAGCTGTTACAGTTTATTTAGGAGAAAATATTCCTGCTCCAGTAAATGAAAAAAAGAATTCTTCTTCTCCAGCTCCACTAATAGCTAGTTTAGGTTTAGTAGCTTTATATAAAAAGAGACAGCGAGGAGAAGATGATTATATAGAAGGAGCTGTAGAAGAGAAAAGAAAACAGTTACAAGAAAGATTAACTAAAATAAATAGAAAGCTAACTAATATTGAGTCTAAGTTAAATACTGTAAATGATAAAATTAAAAATCTAGAGGAAGCTAGTACACCTCTTCCATCTAATACAGAATATGAATTAGGCCCAAATACTGTTATTGATTTAGGAGAGTTCAATTTAAATCCAAATATGGATATAGAAGGATTTGCTCCTGATTCTGATAATACAGAAATAAGTGCCCTAGCTATAGATAAAAAAGGTTTAACATCTTCTATTACAAATGGAGATTTTAAATCTAGTAGAGAAGCCTCTAACTTTATTAAACTTACAGATCATATAGCTAAATTTATTTTAAGTAAACTTTCTTTAAATAATAATTTGGATGGAGGTAAGTTATTTGATAACAAGCTTAAAGAGCTTAGAGCTAATAGAGATAAACTTAAAGATGTTCTTTCAAAATTAGACCCAGCTCATCCTCAATATAACCAATTAGCTGCTGGGTATGCTTTTTACAATGAGCTTCTTAGTATTGATACTGATATGGTATTTGAAAAAGTATTTAAGCAGCTTAGTATTTTAAGCAATGTTAAAATCGATAAAATTAAACAGGAAGAAAGTGAAGAGAATGAATCTTCTTTAGAAAAAGCTGCAGAGTACAATGAACAAAAAAGTTATGAAGGTACAAGAAGTTTAACTGAAAATTCTAAAAGTAAAATTTCATCTCAACTAAAAATGTTTTTAACTAATGTTAAACATCCTAGTAAAAAAGACATATTTAATTCTCCAGAGTTAATGGGATTTGATACAGTTTATGATACTCTTCATGTATTATTAGCTGGAGTTAAGCCTCATTTACCTACCATGATAGAGACATTAAAAGAGTATTACTCTGATGGAGAACTTGGATGGGTAAAAGATGTGGTAGAGCAATTAGAAAAAGCTCCAGACAATATTCAGAATGGATTTGTAGCTGATATGACTAAACATAAAGTAGGTATGTATTTCATTCAATGGAAAAAGATGAATGATGGTACTTATAAGCTAACTAGGCTTAATGATAATAGTTCAGATGATGCAATAGTTATAAAAGATAAAATATGGTTCTCTAACCTCTTAATAAAGTCTGCTTTATTTAGTAAAGATTCTGATATTCCAAATCAAGAAACTATAGCAGAAATTAGAAAACTTGCTGTAAAAGCTGAAGAAGCTGCATTGTTATCAGAATTAGAAAGAAGTTCTGAAAATACAGAGAAAGCTATGAAAGCTTTTTCTAAATACTTAAATTCTATAGGAATTACTATAAGTCCAGAAAACTTAGTAAGTGATGCTTTAAGAGATTTGTATATTAATGGAATAAGGAATAATGGAAATGAGATTTCTTTAGTTAAGAATGTTTTAGCTAAAGTAGAAAAAGACATACTTACTCCTCTTTCTAAAGCAGAGAATTTTAACTTAGAAACTTTTGAACCTTTTAAATCAGGTTTATTTAGATCTATAGCCAATATTGCAGCTAAACATAAGAATAGAATATTTTCTACTTCATTTAAAGTAGGAGATAAAACTATATGGAGTTTTAGTAACAATAAGTTTCTTAATGTAAGAATAGATGATTTACAAGGAACTTATGATGATAATGGAGTTTATACTCCATCAGCTACTGCTAAAAGATTAAATAAAACTTTAGGAGCTAGGTTTAATTACATGGTAGAAGATTTGAATGACCCTAATGGGTTATTTGCTTCTGATAGAGGAAGGCAGATGGATATGGAATATAATTCTACTTCTCCTATCAAAAAAGCTTTTGCTAAATTCAGAAAAGATAAATCACTTAGGCAAGTAAGTGATGGTGAG